>Ga0209228_1000173_pt1 | contig 31802 bp, 28 predicted proteins | sample METZYME_3_150m_FD_187547 | JGI IMG/M metagenome (GOLD analysis project Ga0209228, IMG submission 187547) | Marine microbial communities from oxygen minimum zone in mesopelagic equatorial Pacific - METZYME_3_150m (SPAdes) (version 2) | ecosystem: Environmental > Aquatic > Marine > Oceanic...
GAAGAATTTGTAGCTACTGACCTAAATATCGCAATGAATCATCTTGCAACCATCTTGGGAAAGGTTGTAGAGGATGAGTTACTGGATCAAATCTTTAATTCTTTTTGCATCGGAAAGTAACTTAATGCTAGACCTAAAGCTCAAATGACTCCTGAAAAAATTTTCCACATCCAACCTGTGACCCTTAATGAAAGGCTTGAAAAGGGTGATGATATTTGTTTAATCGATGTTCGTGACGACTGGGAATACTCTCTCGCTTCTATTAAAGGATCGAATCATATTCCGCTAAATGAATTAGTAGATCGCGTTCAAGAAATTATGTTTGAAGAAGAAATTGCGGTTTATTGTCATCACGGCGAGAGAGCATTCTTGGGTGCACAAATTTTGTTAGAGTCTGGCTTCAAGAAAGTTTATCACCTAACAGGAGGGATTGATGCTTGGTCACAAGTGGTTGATCCTAAAATTCCAAGATATAAAAGTGAACCTTTTTAACCCCAAAAAATAAAAACTACCACTCTTTCAACTTGATAATTTTGATTCTAAATTAAATGCCTCAGTGCAAACTACTTTATACATTTCATTGATTACAGTTATGTACTATACCTCACCGTTAAGGCCCTTTAAAAGGACATCACGCATAGAATCCGTAGGAGCTTTTTGCCCAGTCCATAGTTCGAATTGCTCAACGGCTTGATTGACGAATAATTCAACACCAGAAATAGTAATACAACCAGCCACTTTAGCTTCTCGGATCAAGCGGGTCTCCGGAGGGTTATAAACAGAATCAAAAACTATCATTCCTTTTATTAAATGTCGGGATGGAATTGGTGTTTCTTCCTGATTTGGACTCATTCCAACTGGCGAACAATTTATAAGAATATCTATCACTTCTTCACCTGCATCTTGAATATTTACAACTTTTGCATTTAGCTCTTTAGCTAGCTGAAGTCCTTTTTCCTTATTTCGATTATAAGTAACAGTAACCTTCGCGCCTTTTTTGTGAACCCCATATCCAATTGCTTTTGCAGTTCCTCCCGCACCAATAATGAGCACGTTTTTATCTTTAAGTTCGACATGTTTCTCTAGAGCTTTCATAGCACCCGTGCAATCTGTATTGTAACCCTTCCATTCTTTTCCATCACGCACTACAGTATTGACCGCTCCAATTTTTTCAGCAGTTTCTTCAATTTCATCGACTATTGACAGAACATCTTCTTTGAAGGGCATCGTCACACTTAGACCCTCAAAATATGGACTAAACCCTTTAAAAAAACTCTCCACATTATCTACAAGAAAAGGAACATATATATCGGTTGATCCTACCTCTTTAAAAGCTCTGTTATGAATCAGATATCCCATGCTCTTATAAACTGGATTTCCTATCACACCAAAAATTTTAAAAGCGTTTCGCTTATCACATACACGATAGATATCTCTCAGGCTTGTACCAGTAATTTGCCCTGGAGCTGTTTCCTTTCCTGTTTCTAAAGAACCGAAGGTTAAAAATGCACCTAATAGTGGAGAAAGAATTCTACTTACCTCTCCTTTTTCCCCCATGCATAGTGCGATAAGTTTTTTACCATCTTTTTTAGATCGATGGATAAGATTAAATAAAGAAAGGTTATTGTTAATATCGCGGGCGTATGTAACGATCTTAAGTATATCCGCCGGCATCCCACACATTAAGTCGTACAAATGTTCTATTTCCTCGGGAGTATCCGTAAAATTATGGTATGAAAGTATAACCTTTGAGTTGTGCTCAGATTCGAGAAATGGTTTCAGCAGTTCTTTAGGAGTGGAAGTTTCGATATCAACATATTCTGCCCCGGCAACTATAGCCTGTTTTAGCACCTCAATTCTTTCCTCTTCACTTCCAGAAAACTGTCCTCCTTCGCGTTTGGTTCGATTAGTAACAATGGAAGGTTTCGTAGAAGCCGCAAGAAGACCATCAAGGTCGTATTCACTCATGAGATCAAGCCGCAACTCAAGAATATCCGCCAAAGGCTCCGCAGTGGCAATATCTTCTAATGATTTATGTTGATTGGGACCAACAATAGGAATGCAAATCATGGAAACGTTGTATACGAAATTTCTAACTCACGCAAGCCTCAAGAAATTATTACACTTGAGAAGGCTTCTCTTTAAACCACTCATCAGTTTAAAAATTTTCTCAGCGTGCTCCGTTAAGCGACTCAACATCATTACTCGAAGCAGGTTTTATCTTAATTAGAAGGGAGTTACTTCCTTTTCATACTGTTCTTTTTTTACAGCAGCTTCTTTTTCATTACGCTTCTCAGCTTTGTCTCTAATACTATCAGCCAGCTTTTGTAAACTCTCTTCTTTCTTCTCCTTAACCTGCTTAGATTTTTCCAAAGCTTTCTGAATAGCTTCATTTACATGAAATTCCGAACTCTCTTTTTCGCCTGTAGCAGGCTTTGTTTCGGCAGGTACTTGGCTTGAATTTTGGATCGCAGAAAGAGCAGCATCAATTGCCCGTTTCTTTAGTGCTTCGGGCGAAATAGTGACGCGATCGACTTGGTTTTGGACTGTTTTAACAGAATTTTTTCGGTTCAACTCAGCCATACGGGTTTGTTGATCGTACTTTCCAAAAACCTGGTTTACTGGAATAATTGACAAAGCCATTTAAATCTTCCCCTTACAGATCAAACTTTTCGTGAGATAAGCGGTCTATTTTTAAAGAATCCGCCATACCCCTTACCGATTTTTTTTCCCTTTTGTAATCCTAAAATTTTTTTTTCAACTTCCTTCATTTTCAAACTAATCTCATTCTCACATTCTTCTTCCATTTGAACGATTGTCTTAATTAGTTTTTCAAGGTTTGTTTTTAAAGTTTCGCCTTCTTTTGCCAAGCCTTCAATTTCTTGTTGAGACAACAATTGAAGTTGCGTTTCTACATTTTTTTCAAGGTTTTTAAAAATTTTCATGAGGGCATTTTTTTCTTCAATAATTTCAAGGACACGGCTCTCATCTTTCTCTTCAATCGCTTTTTGTTGATTATCTATCTTTACGATTAGATCTTTAAGGCATGACTCTTCATTTTGCAAACTGTCGAGAATCAATTGTTTTGTTTTTTTTATATTCATTCAGGCTATCGTAATAAGATTTTTAACTGTTTTGTTTAACGTAGAAACCTCTGTAAATTCAGCTAATTTCGCTATAGGTAAACTAGGCGTTTTTCTTTGAGCTGTTACCTGATTGATTTTTTGATCCAAGTCTCCAAGACCTTTGTAAAGAAATTTTTCCAACCGCTGACTCAATAGAGGGAGAATTCCCGTTTTTTCATCAATTAAAATATTCATCGTTTCCTCAGCATTAATCTCTAAAGCCCTTTTTAGCTTGGATTCGTCAATGACAAAGGTATTATCATCACTCGTTTTGATTCCCGCAGACGTTAATCGGGTCGCAAAATCTTTTGTCAGATTAAATAATGGGGACCCTGCCCCACCCACAATATCTGCTAAAGCTAGGGAGGTTGATAACTCCTGTACTGTTTTTTTCTTCGTATTAATTATTCCGAGCCCTATTTCCTGTAAATTTTTTGACATAACGCGAAATATATCTATCTCCTTATTACGTTTTTCAATAATTCTAATTTTTTCTTGAGATTGAATCGTTAAATCGTTACGTATGTTTTGTATTTCCTTATCCTGGGCAAACTCCTTTGACTGAGAAAGGACATCATTTATCCGAAGAAGAGAATCGTTAAAGTGATTAACAAAAGTTTTAATCTGCTCAATAGTATTAGTAGCGTCGAAGAATACTTGGATGCTTGCCTTTTCCGCTGATTCCTTTAAGACTGTTAAAACAGCATCTTCAGAAATATTACTAAACTCATTAAAGTCGCTTTCAATTGTCTCTGGATCATGAAAGGTTCTATCTAATTCAATCGACGCAGGTCGAGGTTCAATATTCAGGTTGGTAGCCGAAATGCCCTGGATAAATTGGTCGGTATTAAACTGCAATTCTTTTTGAATTGGAAGTCCTTTGAGGTTAAGCTCAAAAAAACCGAGCTGAAGTAAAATATTGTTGTCGTCTCTTAGATCTATCTTTGTCGATCCACCCCCAAGGCTAGACAACACCAGACGGTTATTCACAACTCTAGCCTTTACCCCGCTTTCCAAAAATCCACCATCCAAACGATCGTTATCAATAACGTCTTCATCTGAATTAATTTTTCCATCTCCATTAAGATCTTCATTAAAGTAAAGACCCCCTCCGAACTCACTTGCACTAAGGGATATAATATCAAGAGTCCCATTTTTGTTTATGTCCTCAGCACTATCCAACTTGCCATTGCCGTTCGCATCCTCCCCACGATTAATTTTATCTCTTAATTCAAAAATCGAATCAGTGGTCTCAACAGAAATTTTAAATCCATTAACATAAAAATTTCCACTGACTCCAATAGCTCCTATCGGGGTAGGCTGTTCATTCGATGCCAGGGTACTACTGACCATTTTTCTTGTTGGGGTAACGGTAAACCTTCCAGTCGGCGAGGCTTTTTCTGCTTTAATTTTGACTAGATCTTCGCGCGATGACTCCGCAGCAACTAGATTAAATGCGCCGTTATTGAGAAAAGAATTTACTGTGGTTTGTAGGGTTTGAAGAGAGGCGCGAAGACTAGCTAGCCGCTCAATCTTTAGGTCAGAAAATCGACTACTTCGCTCTATATTATCAGCAACCGGATATTTATTTCTTTCTGACTTCTCCGAAACGACTTTGACCGCATTGCTCAAGCGGAAACCAGCTAAAGGGCCAATCCCCTCAAAAATTGGAACACGTCTTTCAACAATACTTAATGATTGAAATAAAAGATCATTTTTACCGGGTCTCGGTTGACCCGCAGTGGTCAGGCTATTCTTTGCCTCACTAATAATCGCTTTATTACCACCAGAAACAGTAGCAGGAGAGGAAAACAAAAATGAATTACTTGAACTTGAAACTTCCATTGAACCTCTCAAGGAGAGGAAAAATAGGAAAAAAATAAAGATTTCCTATCTTTTCTCCGATAAGAGCACAAGGAACACAGCTTTGGTAGAACCAGAAACAAGCAAAAAAACGCTCGTCGGCGCCATTGTCGCGTCGACTTAACCATTATCAGGTAATTATCTGATAGTGGTTTCAGTTCGGCAAGCTTGCCTCAATAAAGCAGGCCACTCTTTCTGTAAAGGAAGAGTTAATTCCAAAAATTGATGACTCTCCATCACTCTGCACACTCCCCAGTATGCTTTACAGATGGTGCGAAATCTAATTTAGGAATGAATCCAAGTGCTCAACTGTTGGTAATCCTCCGGATATGACCCGGCGGGCGTAACTTTTTTCCTTAAAATAATCCTTAATTAAAACGTTTAACTAAATCATCTTATCTACAGCTTTTCCCAATCCTGACTCAAGTTGGCCTGGTTTAGTTTCATGAGGCCTATCTTCCTCAACTCCTTCTACCCGAGCCTTAGGTCCCGTAGTATTGTTCGGGTGGTCCTGATCTACATTAGACGTAGTTTTCACAGACTCTTCAAAACCTCCAAGCCCACTAGCTTGCCTATTGCTATAACCACCAAACCCAGCTCCATCGGTCGATCTTTCAGACTTCCCCATACTGTTGCCCATACTGGCTGGTGTTTGGCCACTTAAAATTTTCATCATTTCGTTTTGCTGCTCTCTCGGCTTTCGCACTTCTTCTGGGTGTTTTAATTCGGTACGATTTTTCTCTCTAACGGAAGTATCAGAATTATTAATCCGCGAGTCTGATTGGCGTGAAACAGCATTTTGCGCTTTAACGTCTGCGCTTATTTCAACACGGTCCATTTCTGAAACTATTTTACTTTGATCTTGCCCATCATGGCTTTGTGCAGGTGGAGCAACGGCTCTTTTCTCTATATCCTCTATCTCATTCTGTTTTAATACCTGATTTGCTGTAGCCCTAGATTTAACTTTTGCATTCATTGCCACACCTTCCTGCAGGTTATCTGTTTCTGCCTGAAGCTTGTTGGCTTTAGGGCCACCTTTTGCATGTATCTGCGATGTTATATCTGTTGTTATATCACCTTTGTCCCACGCCATTTTTTCACCCCCAAAAATAGAAAATCCTATTACCTGATAAAACGTATAGTTATTTTATATGCTCTGATTTAAGTTCACTATTTTTTAGGAATAATTTTCCTAAAAAATAAAATATAAAGTTTAAGTTTATCAGGCCGATAAGCGGTAAAGGCAGTTGAGTACCTCGACCCGAAAATCCTTAAAAAAATATATTAGCCTATATTTAAATTTTTTCTCAAGTTAGGAAATATAACTCCCAAACTTAGTATAAAACCTTACTATTACCCCATCGGAAAAAACACGTAAAACTTTAATCCAAAGGTGACTTTTTTTAAAAAAAAATGTTAAAAAAAACTCCACCCCAATAATTAAAAAATAAGGCACATTTTTTCAATAGCTTAATAAAATTACTACTGTCTAGTATTTGAGGTTCAAATCTATTGAGAACGAAGCTGGGGAAGGAGGTCGGACCATTCCTGATAATAAGGGAGAATTTCATACTCGAGCAAATCGGCCAATAATACCCAATCCTGATTTTTGTTGGCATCCACCATTTGCTGGGTAAAATCAACCAAACTAGCCCGCCTATCGTGGATACTTTTCCCATTAAAAACAGTATCTGGAGAAATTTCTTTAGCGGCTAAAATCATGTCTAATACCTGCGACAACCAATCGATACCATCTATAATATTTATAAAAAACTTATTTGCCTCCTGCTCATTCCCCATTCGGAACAATTCGACTGATTTTTCTATACCTGGAATCAATCGTATTAGATAAGAGTCTGCATTCTCTATATTTTTATTGATAATATCTGGCAGGGTAGAAATTTCTATTTCTAGGGTTTCAATTTCTGAGAGTGGCTTCTTCCTTGTAGCTGATTCATCGGGGGAAAACTCTTGACCATCAATCTGGATCGATCTGACAACGCTTCCCTGTGCCAAGTCATTCTTCTCTAGATGAAGCAGTAAGTCTCCTAGGCTTTCCCCCGAGCAAGAAACAGTTTTTTCTTTTCCATTTATTAACAACTTCACATCATTACCCTAAAATTTAAGAACAAAGTATACCTTGCTTCGAGAGCTATTCTATATACTACCTGAATCAGGGGCAAGTGGAACTAAATCTTCATGGTAACAATAAAAATTGTGTTTATTTGGCAAATCTTTTCTGCTGAATGCTTTAACTACGTTCCAAACCTAACAAATAGAAACTAACTCCTATAAATCCAACTTGACCCTATCCTCTTGAAATGATAAAAAATGAGATCTCAAAACCTTAACAAAACGAAGTTATTTGGAGAAAACCTCGATGGAAGTTAAAGAACTTAGAATAGAGATTAGAAAACATCATGTAACTCCCGGAGTAAATGTCCTTGACTTAGTGATAGATGCTGATGGAGAAAAAATTAAGGTTCAAACACAGCACAAGGACACCGATCGTGCATTTAAACAGTTTATAAAAGATGCTATTAGCTTGGGGAAAACTCTATCGGAAGCCCCTATCGAATAGGTAAATTGTCATACTGTGATCTTGGTCAAAAAAATCCACCTGGAGGAGCCAGATAGATTTTAAAGATGCAATCGCTCTTAAAAGCCAACCCATAGGGTTCTCCTCCCTGCATCATTTGTTCAACTAACTTTTTAATAAATTTTACAGCTGATTGAAGGGTATTATTTAGTTATAATGAAGGGCTAAAGCAACCCCATGCTTATCATTTACCGCTTCTGCAAGCATACTAAAGTTTATCTTTTAAAATACCTATAACTTTACGAGGAGTTTTCATCGCTTTTTTTGTCATCTTGTGGGTTTTTTGAAGTTGGAAATTTATTGGAGGAGTTTATTTCTTTACTTGCACGAATCAGCGTGCGAACCAACACAAAAACAACTACCCCCACTAAGGCCAAAACTAAATTATTTGAATTAAAATCCATTTTATCCCCTCCGGTAGTCCTCCTCCCACTAAATCTTTTTTTTAAATACGAACCGAAAAAAACCAGAACAGATCAATTTTAAAACCGCGCCGAATAACTATGTGCGATGATACCACCCAGGGAAAGTGACTTCACTATGAAAGATGCCAATTTTTAATTACAGCTAGAAGTAAAGATTACTATCGCTTGAGATTCATCTTCTTAATTTTTTCTACTAATGTAGTTCGATTTAATTCCAACAGACTTGCAGCTTTATTCTTCACCCAATTAGTTTTCTCGAGTGCCTCTGTTATGAGACCGCGTTCAAATTCCTCCACTGCATTTTTTAAATTAATTCCTCCTTCAGGCAAGCCTATAAAAAAGGACTGTTTTAATCCATTTTGCAACATCTCGTTTGGAGACAATTCAAACCCAGGCTTTTCCAGAGCTGGCAAACTTTCTCGAGGTACTTCGCCCAAAACTTTTTCTGGTAAATCTCTCGGAGTTATGTTTTCCCCAACACTCAATACAACCATTCGTTCAACAAAGTTTCCTAACTCTCTAATATTTCCCGGCCAAGAATAATTTGTAAGTAACTGAGTAGTTTCATCACTAATTATCTTTGGCTGCTTACCTTGACTCTCGTTGCATTTTTTCAAGAAATGCTGGACTAAAAGGGGGATATCACTTTTACGGTCTCGTAAAGGTGGTATGGCAATTGGAATAATATTGAGCCGATAGTAAAGATCTTCTCGAAACTTACCATCTTTAATTGCATCTTCAAGGTTACGGTGAGTGGCTGTAATAAACCTTACGTTAACCTTGACCGGCTTGTTTCCCCCTAATCGATCTATCTCTTTTTCGGCTAATACACGCAGAAGTTTTACTTGAAGCGCTGCTGGCATGTCACCTATCTCATCGAGAAAAACAGTTCCTCCATTAGCTAACTCTAAGCGACCTATGCGTGTTTGCGATGCGCCAGTAAAAGCACCTTTTTCGTATCCAAATAGCTCACTTTCAAGCAACTCCTGAGGAATTGCCCCACAGTTAACCGCAATGAAAGGTTTTTTTTCACGCTTACTATTTTGATGCAGAGCCCGAGCAATTAATTCCTTACCCGTCCCACTCTCACCAAAAATCATGACGGTACTATCCGACGCTGCAGCTTTTTCGACAATACCAAACACGTCTCTAATGCCTTGGCTATTGCCAATTATACTGTGTTCACCGATTTCTTTAACTATACTCATAAGTAGCTGATTTTATATCATAAAGCTACCTTCTGTCAATCGATTGACGAAATAACAACCTAAGGCAAAATGACTAATTAACACTTTTTATTATTGAAATTATAATTTTTGATCGAACAGATTTGCTTCTACCGACTAAATTGTCCCTTTAATATCAAATTATTTTGCCTCCAATAAAACTGGGCCGATCATATTTTTAAGAATATCCAAGCATTGGCCAATAAAAAAATAAAAGCATCGCAAATGCAACCATACCTAAAAAACTAAGAAGAGAACCTGTCCGAACCATTTCGCCTATGCTGATGAAACGTGATGAGTAAGCGATTGCGGAAGCTGGTGTACCTATTGGTAATATAAACGCAAAGTTACTTGTAAGGATGACCGTCATAGCTACCATAGATGGCGTAACTCCATAAGTATCACTCATGCTTAATGCCGGTGGAAGTAAAACCGCAATAACTGCTGAATTACTCATAAAATTAGTAAGTACTGTGGACATAACTGCTACCAACAGTACAAATACTGTAGGACTATGAGCTGTGCTTTCAAAGGCGTGTTTAGCCAGCCATAATGCCGCACCAGACTGAGACATAACTTCACCGAGGCAGATGGCCCCACCATACATCAGAATAATGCTCCAGTTGATATGCTCTTCAACCATCTTCCAACTAATAAGATTTAGCGTAAATAACAGAACAATAGAGATCAAAGCAATATTTGCAATACCTAGATTCTCGCTAAAACAAAACCAAGCAATAAGCGTCAGAATCATTACGCTTGCGATCCCTTTTTCTTTTATGGTAATAGCTCCCATTGATTCTAATTTTTTCTGAAGCACTCGATGCGCAGGCTCTACATCCTTAATTTCTGGAGAGAAAAATATTTTGAGCACACACCAACCACAGATGAAAAGTACAATGACCATCGGGAAACTCAGTTGCGTATACTCTAAAATACCAATGCTCGAATTATCGGTAGTTTTTTCAAGAATCTCTACACCAAGAAGAACTCGCCCACCACCAAATACTGTTGCTGTTCCACCGATAATACATCCCCAGGCTAACGCAAAAAATATACCTTTACCGAAAACAGAATCTTCCTTTCTCAAATCAAGAGTATTCACAATCTCTAGGACAATCGGGAACATCATAGCTGCAACAGCATGCTCAGACATAAAACAAGAACTAAATGCACTCAAAAAATAGATCGCCATTAACAAACGTGACGGGTTAGCACCCCAATTATTTATTACCCATATAGAAAGGCGTGCACTTAAACCGCAAGCAATCATTGCAGCGGATAAAATAAAGACACCTAGAATAAAAAAAACTGCTTTATTGCCAAAAAAGGAATACACCTCTGAAGCATTCATGATCCCCATCATCGGAATCATCGCGATTGCTAGTAGGCTGGTAATAGAAAGTGGAATTAGATTCGTTGTCCACAGACTAACACAAAGGAAAAACACACATAAAACTTTGTAACCTTCTCGTGATAAATCAGGAGGTCCTTCCAATGAAACCAAAAAGAAGAAAACAGAAAAGAAAAAAATCAGTAAAATTTCTCGGCGTAAACGGTCAAGTATCACCAATAACATGGGTCGGCGGTCGACCATTATATCGGGAGTGCTTTCAGATACTTTCATCCTATTCCTAAATATATGTGTCAATTAAAGGGGAGTGCAATATAACTACTGATGGCCAAACACATCTAAACGCGTAAGCTACAATAAATGAATTAACTAAATGTTGCAACCAGTCCCCATAAGTGATCCCAAAAAGCGTAGATACTTATCATAAAGATACAATGACTAGAATATACAACTACGGTTTAAAAGCAGTAAAAAGGGTTTTGTTTAAATAATAATAGAGGGAGGGATATTAAGAGGCTCGGTTTAAGGCGTACAAAAAACCTTAGAGAAAACCTCACCAGTCTGGGAAGTATTATCTTATTCTAAATGCCGGTATTTGAAATGGGATTTGATTCTTTCTATCCAATTGATCAGAGTCGACTTGATCAATCACCCACAAATCACAGGAACCACAAGTATCCCGGTAGTTTTTTCTAAAATGATTAAACTTGTTACCTTTCCATATGCTTTGTAAGTCTTCATCAAGCAGGCTCCCCATTTTAGTATCTGGTAAAAGGCAGCAAGGGGTAACGTTACCTTCTCGACTCACATAAGCATAGTCGAATGTCTTAAGACAATACTTCCCAGACTGGTGAAGTTTTTTCTTTAGAAGCCGATAAAAAAATCGAACTAATTTTGTACCAACGGCATACTGTAACCAATCAAGGCGAATTCCAAACTCATTGGCCATAAGATCCGCTTTATAAAAAATACGTTCCTCTTCCATCGAGCTTGGCCGTCTTAACTCTGGTGCATATTTACGATCAATACGGCCTACATTTACAGCTTCAGCACCTATGCGGGCTCCAAACCTTATAACATCATATAAATCCTTCTCACATCCCTCATGAAGCGTAGCTTGCAAACGAATTGTTGGCCTTTTGGTTTCACAAACCTTCGCTATATTTTCTATATTTTTGTATACCTTGTTACTGGTATGCCCATTAAAAACGTTATTATCCTCAACTCCATCTACAGAAAAAGTGATCTCATCAAGCCCAGAGTTTAAAATTTCGTCCACAATAGATTCTTTTGTAAAAAGCCCGTTTGAAGTTATCATCACTCGATGCCCTCGTTCTTTGCAATAGGCAATCATGTCAAAAATACGTGGATGTAGGAACGGTTCACCCCAGCCCGTAAGTGTGATATTTTCTCGCTCAGTTAATTTATCTGCTACTGTCAAAAATTTATCCCAATCCATATGCTCGAGTTCAATATCAAGGACTTCTCGCGGACACATTGGACAATCCATATTACACCTGTTGGTGACCTCAATTTGTACTTGTCGAGGTTTTAAAGGCAATCTATAAAGTAGTCTATTTAACGTGTCTGAAATTAGCGTCAACATATTTTTGAGTAGAGTCAAAAAATTGCTTATACAACCATAGTTTTCCATAAATAGTAGATATCTTTTGACTAAGGTCACAAAATTAAATAGTATTCACACTGCTTTTCGGTTTATCCTTAGGAAAACTATAGTTTAAACCGGATTTCAAGCAAGACTTGAAAAGAAATTGAAACCACAAAAAAATATAAAAATATTAGCAATTTCTCCAAACTTATATCAAAGACGCTAAAACATGAAGAAAGTGCTTAAATGGGTCTGACAATTACTGAAAAAATTTTAGCTGCACACGCTGGCAAAGATAAAGTTATTCCCGGGGAAACGATCTGGGTGGATGTAGATGTTTTAATGACCCATGACGTCTGCGGGCCGGGCACCATAAGCATCTTTAAAGAACAGTTTGGAGAAAAAGCAAAAGTGTTTGATCCAGAAAAAGTCGTTATCATTCCCGATCATTACATCTTTACCTCAGATAAACATGCCAATCGTAATATAGATATCTTAAGAGAGTTCGTCTCTGAGCAAAACCTCCCTTATTATTACGATGTAGGAACTGAGAATTACAAAGGTGTTTGCCATCTGGCCTTAGCCCAAGAAGGACATAACCGGCCAGGAGAAGTTCTTTTTGGAACCGACTCCCATACTTGCACATCTGGTGCTTTCGGTATGTTTTCTACTGGTATAGGTAATACAGATGCCGCCTTCATTCTAGGGACAGGGAAGTTGTGGGTTAAAGTGCCTGAAAGTATGCAATTCAAATTTACAGGTCAATTCCCAGATTACATAATGGCCAAGGATATCATTTTACAAGTAATTGGGGATATAGGTGTGGATGGAGCAACTTACCGCACAATGGAATGGACTGGCGATGCAATCATGAACTTCTCTATGGAAGAACGTATGACATTATGCAACATGGCTATTGAAGGGGGAGGAAAAAATGCTGTAATTGAAGCGGATGAGGTCACCCTCGAGTATGTTAAAAAACGGACGAACAAACCCTATAATGTTTACCATTCAGACCAAGATGCGAACTATTTTTTTAAAAAAACTTACGACGCTTCAACCATGGAACCAGTTGTTGCCAAACCTCATTCTCCGGACAACAAGGCACTGGTTCGGGAATGTAGTGACGTAAAAATAGATCGCTCCTATATTGGCTCTTGCACAGGTGGGAAATATACTGACTTTCTTGCCGCTGCAAATCTTCTCGATGGTAAAAAGGTCGCGGTTAACACATTTATTGTTCCTGCAACAACCGAAGTCTTTAAAGATCTGGAAAGTAAAACATTGAATGGCAAAACCTTGTTAAGTATTTTTAAGGATGCCGGATGTGAGATTGGTGACGCATCTTGCGCTGCGTGTCTGGGTGGACCGAAAGACACATTTGGGAGAACTCATGGAACAGAGGTCGTAGTCTCGACAACAAATCGGAATTTTCCTGGAAGAATGGGATCTAAGCAATCTGAAGTTTATCTTGCTTCCCCTTACACAGCAGCTGCATCTGCTCTGACAGGGCGTATCACTGATCCTCGCGAGATACTAAACTAAAAAAAACAGGCTAAGTTAACAATATGGAACAAATCATTGCAGGAAAAGCTTATGTATTAGGAGATGATATAGATACAGACCAAATCATACCTGCCGAGCACCTCGTGTATAGCTTAAGCGATCCCGAAGAGAAAAAGAATTATGGGAAATTTGCTTTGTCAGGTGTACCTAAAAATGACGCTGGACTGCCCGAAGGAAACCAATTATTCGTAAGGGAAGGGAAATTTGAATCAGAATACACCGTCATAATCGGCGGAAAGAATTTTGGCTGTGGCTCTTCGCGTGAACATGCACCAGCCTGTCTTAAGATAGCTGGCATTCAAGCAGTTGTCGCTCAATCTTACGCGCGTATTTTCTATCGCAATTCTGTAGATGGTGGGTTTTTTATACCTTTTGAATCCTCGGATAAGCTTCTTAAAAACATAAATACCGGGGATGATTTAACGATTAATGTATCAACAGGAACTCTAACTAATAACTCCTCCACCAAAACACTCAAACTACAACCACTGGGCGAGGTTGCCGAGATTGTCAAAGCGGGAAATATTTTTGAATACGCACGCAAGGCCGGAATGATCTAACATGGTTGCCTCTCCCTCACAAGAAACAGGTTTTTTAAAAAAAATATTTTCTGCTTAAGCTCCCAGAGTCTAGTACCTTTATATCTATAGAAAAAAAATTTTGGGATAGACATAATGGCTATACCTGCCGTATCCTGATCATAATAAAAAAAATTGGGAAACTTTATCTAGTATTTAGCTTTTCAGCTATTGAATTATTAAATCAAAAATTGAATAGAACGGTTACTCATAAGTTTACAAAAAAAATATCTGCTGACGAATAAAATAATTGTGTTTAATTTTGCTGTATCATAACAGTTACAAAAGGAGCGTAGTACCATGAAACGATTTTTAAACATTCTAATTCCAATTGCGATGACCATCCTCTTCACTCAATCGGTCTCCGGATTCGGACCAAAAGGATATGAGCCAAGCAAAGGTCAAAAAAAACACGGTGGCAAAAGCGCAGGAAAAGGACATGGTTATGGACGTCCCAAAGGACCGCCTGCAGATATTCCAGCTCATATTAAGAAACGAATGAGTTCTGATGGTAAAGGTATTAACCTTAACGGATCACAAATCGGCGTTAAGGGAATCGCTATCATGGCTAAAACGCCTGCGCTTAAAAATGTTGTCAGCATGGCCTTAAAAGGGAATAAGCTCGGCGATGAAGGTGTTCGTATCATCACTCAATCAAGCACCTTCAAGAACTTAGAGTTTCTCTCTCTCTGGGATAATGGAGTTTCGCCTGAAGGAATAAAAATGTTAGCACGCGGGGCAAATTTCAATAAACTAAAAGAGCTCAATCTCATGAAAAACAGACTTGGGGACGAAGGGGTGGTTTTACTTGTTGACTCAAGTAATTTGTCTAATTTAACTTTATTAGATTTAAGCGTTAATAAAATTAGTGATAAAGGAGCCATAGCAATCGCGACTTCACCTTATCTATCCAATCTCAAAACACTCGACCTGTTCAATAATCAGATCACCCTCAAAGGCCTAAAAGCTATACTTCAATCTAAGACTCTTATCAGCCTTAAAAAAATTGACTTTGTAAAAAATAATATCGACGACGAATCAGCAGCAAAATTATGGGAATCTCACATGAATTCTTGTCGTGCTCTAAAAAAAGGTGATCACCCTCAAGAGGAGAAACTTCCACTCTGCGCAAACTAGAAGTTGAAAACCTTTTACTTGATTAAAGTTTTAGCTATCTGTTCCAACGACGTTCATTATACCTATCAATGTGTTCTCGAACGCTTTGGGTTCCCCGCATAAAAATGTCCAGCATGTCTTTAAGGGCTTCTTTCTCTTCCTCTGGGTTCTCAGCTTCTTTATAGTTATTGACTTCATCCGTTAAATCTTTTATGAGTATATCCAGTTCCTCATTAAATGCCATAATCCAATCACCTCCTTTTTAATTTGCATATAAAAAACCGCCTACCTGAATAAATGACAGATAGACGGCAAGAAAAAACCCAAGAATACTTGCAACCAATGAGATCCAAATTTCCTCTCAAACAATTTAATACGTTTGCCTCAAGTAAAGCACATTGAATAGGATGTATCTTTATAAAATATTTTAAAACAATCTATTCAAGATATCTCTTTATTATCGGAGGAAATCAAGGAGTGCTTGGTATCGTATTCAGCACTTGTGAGGACAATTTGTTTAGCCATACCATTTTTTTGGTTAATGACTAAGGGCGCAACAAGATTAGCTGTCATTTCAGTATGAACCTTAGGTATGGTAACGATAACACGGACTTTAACTGACTCGGTTGATTCAATTTCAAGTTGAGTCCGTTCACTGTCACTCAAAATCATTTTATATTCAGGCAAGAAAAAAAATGGGTCGGTCACAACAAAAGCTAACTCTCGGGTTCTCAATGACTGAAGCCACTCCATAGGACTTTCAATCTTTGGGTCAAGAGGAAGCAAAGCAAACTCTTTTTCCTGATCAAATCCATACAAAGCATCCGGAAAAAGAATAATATCTTTATCTTGAATTTCAAGAGAGCCTAAGCGCGCAGTTTCATATTTCATTTTTTTAAATTACCAGCAATGAAATCTGTGATTTTCCCGGGATCAAATTCAGCGGGAGTTGCAGAGGCTGTTTTATTTTCCTCTTTAATTTTTAGGAATACTTCTTCTCGGTAAACCTTGGTAGTTTTGGGAGCCTCTATTCCAATGCGAATATTTCTCCCTTTTACCTCTATAACGGTTATTTTTATATCATCATTAATTTGAATGCTTTCACCGGCTTTTCTTGTAAGAACTAACATGGGCGGATTCCATTCCTATATATTGAAGTTATAATTCTTACTAAATTACTCTCACTTTAGTGCCAAGCGAATTATACCAAAATAAAATAATATCGGCGGCTTTTGTTATTAAATATAGTTCCGAAACCAAATCAAACGGGATATTCGTTGACTCTATTTGGTGATTATGATACTTATCCTCCTTCGCTTCCCAAACTTTTTGAAGTAGTTGGGACGGTAGCTCAGTCGGTAGAGCAGAGGACTGAAAATCCTCGTGTCGGCGGTTCGATTCCGTCCCGTCCCACCACTTTAATTTCTTAGTCATCAGGTACTTATGGAGTTTTCGTGAGTATCTTTTTTTATTATTTCCTCTATTTTTACTTTAACAAGCACAAACGGTCAGCCGTTTAGAGTTCATTTACACTTACTTTAATCACTTCTGTTGTACACACACTTTTTTGGGTTTTACCAATTCCATTAATTTATACTTAATGAAACAGTTATCGTGTCGCTTTAATAGACTTGTAAGTGGCGTGAAGAAAAAAATATATTGCCCGCATTTTAGATTATCCAAGGAGACTTCTTAATTTTTAAATCTCATTAGATGAGACCTCAATTCTTCTAGCCCACTTTCTGCATCAATATAAATGTATGAATGACGTGCAGATGAGTTTAAAGCAAAGTTTAATCGAGCAAGTTTAGCACCGTCAACAAACATAATATTTGCCCATGGCTCTTTTACTTTATAGTCTCGATTTGCTGACACAAAGCCTATAAAATCCTTGAAAGCTTTTACGCATAACTTTGAACGCATCCCCTCCAAATCACACACGGCACGAAGTCCACTAGAATTATTCAAGGTTCGCTGCTTAAGCTTTTCGGCCAGAACCGCATTTTCTGTCGCCTTCGCTTTATTTTCCTTAGATGAAAAATAAGCCACCAAATCCTCTGTTGGTAGATCAAAACGAATAGAAACATCAAAGTCATCTTTAATAAATGTATTATATTTTTCTATAGAAACTGTACCCCAAGGTTTCATTCGCATATCTTGATTTTTACTAGCTTCACTCAAGGTTGCCAGTCCACGCAAACAATTTCTTTCTGTTAATTCAACGGAACAAAAATATTTACCTATCTGAAGTTGCTTTTCAAAAGCCTGCTTATATTTTGACTTAATACTTTCATACATTTTTTTGCGAGGAATCCAAACTTTCTGCGGATCTTTCTGTAAGACTTTAAAAATTTCTTCTGACGAAGAATCATATTTTATTCTAAATGAATGGGAATCTTTCCCAAGCCCTTGCCTATCATCCAATATTATTTCTTGCCACTGGATTGGTTTTATATTTTGAACAGTATCTATTAGCGCCATGCTATTATACCCAGACATACATTGTTCATTAGAAATCCGCTGAGAACAGTAAAGAGAAAAGATTCTGAACTTTCTGTTTATTTGATCCTTGAGAGTTAATATTTTATTAAGAAAATGGTCCTGTTCTTCTTTTGATGCTTGCCCCCCTAAAAAAGCTATAATCTCTTCTGAAGAAGAATCCCACGGGATCAAAATCGTATTAAATCCACCTGTCCTCAAAAACCTATTACTAATACCAACTGAGTTTATTCCGGGGCTAGCTACTAGTTTAATTGCTGATTCAAAAGTCTGCACTCCGTTAAGGCACCGCTCTATAAGTTGGTTTTGATCTTCTGTGAAGCCAATATTTTCTTTAAATGGAAAGCATTCAACATTACGAATACCAAACTTCAGCTCCAATGCATTCTTGATAAGAATCAGTTGATTAAATTTATTAGAACCATTAGAAAAAGATTCCGTAAAAGAAAATAAGATGAACACCATCGCTAAAAACACAACTTTCACATAACTCATCGGTTTATCTCCTAAGGCAAATATGATCATAATATAGTCACAGCATTTGCTCCTCTAGAAGAATAAGCATCAAGTGTGCGCTTATGACAGGTAAGAACGATGACCTGTCTTTTTTTTGAAAACTCCCGTACTCGATCGAGGATTTGATTATTACGATCATCATCAAAGTTGACAAAAACATCATCCATAACAAGTGGAAGAGGCTCGCTTCGTTTTTCATGTTCCGCTATTAAGCCAAATCTTAGAGCAAGATATAATTGTTCCCTTGTCCCCCGGCTCATCTCCAATAAACCCTTTACTCGCTCATTTTCATCAACAATAAAAATATCATCCGAATCCATCGGTTTAAATATTCTAGAGTAGTTACCCTGCGTCACGTGGGTAAATACCTCTTCAGCTGCCTTTATTACTGCGGGCTGTCGTTCCTTTTCATATTTTTTTCTCGCCTTATCTAGCATACAAAGAGCAATTTTATTAACAGCCCATTCTCTACCAAGCTCTTTAATTTTTTGTCGACCGATTTCTAACTCGGTCTTTTGCTTGGACATATCTTCATTAGTCGATAAATAATCAATCCGAGTCCTTGTTTCTCCTATAACTTGAAATAATTGGTCCTTTTCGGAATTCAATTCGCTTAACCTTTTCAAAACACTATTCAACCTTTGGTGGTTTTCTTCTGGGCTGCTTGATTTTACAGATTCAATAAATTCATCGTAAGCTCCTCCCAACCCAACTCGCGATTGGATATATCCCTTTTTTTCAACAATAATTCGGTCTAAGTGTTTTTTCCTCTCAACTGTTTTATTTTTCTCAATAAAGCTGTCTTCGTCGAGAGCATCAACCAACCTTAAAAAATCGGACAGCTCGCAATTTTTTTCCTTTATTTTTCTCGTTAATACTTTAATTTTCTCTATCAAAGCCTGGTATTGAGCTTCTAAATTTTCTCTTTTTTCTCTTGAAATACGAGCCTCGTCAAAATGGCGACAAATAACTTGTATACTCGTGGGGATATCGATATCCACAACGAAGTTTTTTAAAGAAGGGGCTATTTTTTCTATGCGTCTTGACACTTCTTCTATCGTTTTTGACATGTTACTAAGTCGCTCATCGATACTTTCCTTCTGCACCATTCTAATTTTAATACCACAAACCTTATCACCTAGTTTCTCTGTAGCCAGCGGACTTAAGTGCTGGTCAAGACCTCTTTCATTAAGCCATAAAAACCACTCGCTAAAAATGCTCTCTCTTTTTTCTGTAGCGTCTTCAAGAAGCCTTACAAGCGAAACTTCTAATTTATCTTCAACTTCTTCTTCTACTTTCATTTCAACTAAAATTTTATTTCGAAGCAACGCCCCCAAACCAACCATACAAAACCCTACGCCGAGATAAATGTAATCGACCCAAATACCTCCATTAACTATTCCAACAACACCAACACCAACTAACGCATATGGTAAAGCAAGCTTCCATGGAGAAAGTGGAGGTTTTGGACCTGGTTTATTAGCTTCTTTTTGTTCTCTATATAAATTTAGTTTATCTTTCGCACTAGTTTCATTTTGTCTAGATTCAGACAACTGATTATAAAACTGTTGAATTTCTTTTTTTTCTAATTCTGACAACTCAAATTTATTTATTCTATCTTCAGTCCACCCTACTCCCATTGCATCCAGATCAACGACAATCTGGGCACTAATATGCTCTCTTTCATTTTTGACTTTTATCTCATCTTTGATAACAGACTGTATTTCTTTAAGTGATTGCTGTAAGAACAAGACATCTCCCTCTCGCCTCAACAGTTCATCATTCACGAACATACTACGCAAGTTAACTTTTAATTCGTCATGACTTTGTTCCTCCTCTTTAAGTTGCTCAAGTAAGTTTTTTCTATCTAATTGAATTGAAGATAATTTTCGCATCCCGTTTTCAGGAAAATTTAAAATAACTTCCATTTGATCAACTTCTTCTAACGCACTTAACATTTCCATAACTACCGGAAACAGTTCATGTCGTGTTTCCAGTAATTTCTTAGTTAATTCGAGATCATCGATTGCACTAATTTTGATGGTTTTTTCACCATTCATTTTAGATGAAGCATTATTTAATTCGTTAAATTTTCCAAGATTTGCTTGAACCTGAATAATTTCTTTTTCAACTTCATTGATTTTGTTTAGGGCTATTCCCATGCGAGATTGCCCCCTAGGCCTAAATATCTCTGTGCAATTTTTTCCTATCTCTTGTTCTATTTTCCCCAAGGATATTTCCCCTAATCCCATCCCAACACCATAGATGCGGCTCTTAATTTCTTCTCCCCGCAAACTTTGTATGTCATGCAACTCATCGATAGTAAAAGCATAAAGGTTTTTAAAAACCTCTTGAGTCGCATATCCCAAAAGAGAGTCGAGATAAGATTGCCCCTGATTTTCGGTTGATTCCGTACGAATTATAGGGCCATCCTTTTTGTCTGCCTGCCTATCCACTGAAATTAATTGTCCTGATGCCAAAGAGCATTTCAGAACTCCGCCCAAACGACCACCATTAACTGGAAGGTATTGATTTATCTTTTGACTTTTTTTTGGGAAACCGAACAACATACATCTTATAAACTCAAGCAAAGTTGTTTTGCCAAATTCATTAGGACCATAGATAATATTTAAACCAGAAGAAACACCTTTCACTTTCTTAGTAGAAAAGATTCCAAATCCATCAATTTGTATTTCTCTAATTTCCATCTACTCGTCAATGATTAAAAATTATTTGAAGTATTTTTTTATTTCAATAACTTGTCTAAGCATAATGACTTTGCTTCAGATAAAATATTCTTAATTTCTTTATCAGATAAATCATTAAAATACTTTTTCCCCTGCCAGGTTTCGAACACCGGTTTTAGGGCCTGTTTCAGATCCAAAAAAGATTCCTCCTTTTCCATGTTTTCAAAGAGGACGATAAGGTCTGAGATAAAATCTTTACCCTCTCTTAAGGATTTAATATTATATATTCCAGCAGTATTTAATTTAATATCCACCCAAATTGAAGGAGTTCTTCCCTGAAAATAAGTTCTAATTTCTCCTTGCAACTCTTTTATCGCATCTCCTCTTTGTAACTCAGAATGAATCTGTGTTCTTCCCTTCAATGACAAATTGAGAAACATTTCTTTTTGTTTGACTTGACCTGCAAAGTATTCGCATTGTGAGCGAACAGCATGTATCACTTCATCTAATGAAATCGTTCCTGAAAGATCTACCTCGCCATGAACATATCTAATTGTATCAGTGGAAATAAATTGAATTAATGGATCAGCATTTTTATCAAGAGTGACCAGACAGCAGCCCTTCTCACCAGCTTCTCTCATGTGCCTAGCCTGAGTATTTCCAGAATAAACAATGGCAGGGTTACTTTCACGCAACACTTGAAAACGATGAATATGGCCCAAAGCCCAATAATCCATTCCTCCAGCAATTAGATCGTCTAAAGAGCAAGGAGCATAATTATCGTGGCCGGATTGATTCCCCACATTAGAATGCAATAATCCAACAGCGAAACCATCATCATTATTTCGAGAAAACTTTTGAGCAAGGTTCTCCCTCACTTCACGCTTGGGATAACTTATTCCATGAATATATGCCTTGACCATTCCATTATTTTCAATCGGTAGGCATTCCACACGATCTCCCGGAAATACATGGACTCGTTCTGGCCACTCTAGCGAAGCGGACCAACTATCTAGAGGGTCATGGTTACCATGAACAATAAAAGTATAAATCCCCGCATCAGAAAGCTTTTGCAGTCCGCGACGAAATTTAAGCTGGGCTTCCAAGCTTTTATCAGACCCATCATATATGTCTCCAGCAATCAAAATAGCTTCTACTTCTTCATTCAACGCAAGTTCAACAATATTTTGAAATGCTTGGTAAGTTGACTTGCGAAGAATCTCAGCTAGTGGATGCTCCACAGAGGAAAAACCCTTAAAGGGACTATCAATATGTAAATCTGAGCAGTGGATGAATTTGAATGTCATCGCAATCCGAAATAAAAAATTGTAGAATTACTAAAAAGGTGATTTGTGATCTCATTATATACGACCCTACTTTTTTTTTCCTTAGATATTAAGGAACAATCATTAAAAATGTATTACTTCTCAAAAAAATATTTTATAAGTTCACTATTAACCACTAAGAACTCCTTTAAATAATTAAGCTCATGTCAATAATAGTATCATGAAGTCTAATCCTGCCATGGAATATAGGCGGTTTGGGAAAACCGAGGAAATGATTTCTGTAATTACTCTTGGTGGCATGAGATTCAAGCAAGGATGGAATCCTCCAAGAGAGTTCCTGCCCACAAATTCTATTGAGAACTGTATCTCTACAACACGGATGGCATTAGACTTAGGAATCAATCATATTGAAACTGCCCACGGATATATAAAAAGTGAAAATCTATTTGGTTTCGCCTTAAAAGAACTAGGTGTTCCTAGAAAAAAATTTAAATTAATGACAAAGGGAGCGCCTATGTCGGGAAATGAAGCACGCAAACTTTTAGAGGAACAACTTGAAGCTCTTAAGTTGGATTATATAGATTTCTATGGATGGCATGGCATTAATAACAAAGAACTTTTAAAAGTTGCTGTGGAAAAGAATGGCCCGGTAGAAACATTACATAAATTAAAAGAAGAAGGGTTGATACGCCATATTGGATTTTCAACACATGGTCCGCTTAAAACAATACTGGAAGCTATGCAAACCAACTTGTTCAGTTTTGTCAACCTCCATTACTATTATTTTTTTCAACATAATCTTCCGGCAGTACAATTAGCCGGGAAAATGGACATGGGTGTTTTTATAATTTCTCCTAATGAAAAAGGTGGATTGCTATTTAAGTCTCCCGAGAAATTAAAAAACCTTTGTAAGCCTCTAACACCTATTGCATTTAATGGGAGGTTCTGTTTATCTCACCCTGAAATCACTACTCTAAGTATGGGCATGCATGAACCAAAACATTTTTCTCAAAATCTATCCATTTTAAATAGAAAAAATTATTTAAATAGTGAACTATCTAAAGTTAAGACTGAAATGGATGCTCCTTTAGCACAAATCTCAGGACTTTGTACCCTATGTCATGAATGCTTACCTTGCCCTGAAAATATAAATATTCCGGAAGTTCTGCGGTTTAGGAACCTCATCGAAGGTTACGATATGGTAGATTATGGCCGATTTCGCTATAACATGTTTGAAGGGCAAGGACATTGGTTTCCCGGAACCTTTTCATTTAATTGCACCGAGTGCGGGGATTGTCTTCCTCGTTGCCCAGAAAATTTAAATATACCTGTACTATTAATGCAAACCCATAAAAAGTTATTTAGCAAATCTAAATATTTAAAACAAAAATTATTATTCTACATAAAGTCAATCCTTAAAGTTTTAAAAATCTGGAAACTAATTTTTAATTAACAACCACCTAGACACACACTATTTCAAAAAAAAAGCTGCAACAAATTATCCTATCGCTTTGACCTACTACCAGCCTCTCCTGTTTGATAAGACAAACACTCGTTTAGAAGATATTCAGCGTTACGATAAGTATCATCCTTATTTATTACTTGTTGCAAATAGGGAATTGCTTTTTGACACCGGGATGTTTTTGAAAACATTTCGCCAAGAATATATTGGAGATTAATATCATCTGGATCAATCATGGCGTAGCGATTGCCATAGTCCAAGACATTCCCTGGCTCCCCTCTGCCTCGATATCCAAAAACAATATTTTTTAATGCTTGCTTATTAAGAGGTTCTTGTTTCAAAACTTGATTAGAATAGCTTAATGATTTCTTATATTCTTTTTTAATATTATAAAATGCTGCCACTGAATTTAACAAACCAAGATTTTCTGGGTCAGAATCTAATTGGGAGTGTAAATCAATCAATGCTATTTCCTGAAGAATAGAAGTAAACTGAGCTCGATTATTCTTGATAGCCGCTTTAAAAAAAATCTTTGCCTCTTTACGCCTTTCTAATTTCATCAAATTGTGACCCGCATATAGATTGGCATACGAATTCAACTCATCCTTAGTCAGTAGAATCTTTAAAATCCCAAGACTCTTTTCATATTCACCAATCTGATATAAAGCATGTCCTAAATTAAGCAACGCTTCCAAGTTAGAAGGATTAGATTTTACCTCCTTCATCAAACTAGAAACTTGCTGTGAGTTTGCCTGCAAGTGGTACCGGACTAAATCACTTCCTTCTAGCTTAAACAACGACTCTAAAAGCAATTCTCTATTATTGTAGGTAATCCCTCGTTGATAAAGACTCATCCCGTCAAAAAAACTTTCAAGTTTTTTTTGTTCATCATAAGTAATATTAGATATACGATTAACAATATTTTTAAATGGGGCCCTCGAAAATAAAAAATCTTCTCGCCCGTAGACTCCAATCACCTTCCCAAGGTCAAGATAAAATTCAATGAAGGGCCTATTATCTGTTATTTCTTTTTGCTTTTTAGCCAAACCATTCATCTGATCTTCAAAAAACCAAATATTACTGAGAAATGAAAACGCATCCGAGACTTCAATTTCCTGCATAAATTGGCTAACAGCCGGATCTAAAAAACGCCCCTTTAATTTTTTAAAATCAATATCGATCGGTCGGTCTGATCCAATAACCAGTATTTCATTCGCAACTGGCATCCAGGCTATCGAATGGGGAAACACAGAAAGGAAGGTTTTAAAGTGCATCAATACTTCATCTTTCCCCTGACTATGCAAAGGAATCCATTGCGCCATGATTCCCCCTGAGTTGAGATGCTTACGGGCTGTTTCATAGTATTCTTTAGTGTAAAGATTAACAGTAAATGCAGTGCGTGGAGGCGGGGGTTCGGAAGTTATCACATCATACATTTTTTGAGTGGTCAGCAAATGATTTCTTCCATCTTGAAGAATGATATTAACCTTTTCATTTTTCAATACGTTGTAGTTATGTGATGAAAATACATTACCAGCTTTTACAACACTCTCTGATAAATCGACACTATCGACTGATTTTACTTTTGGGTGAAGTGCAGCAGCACCTGTAGTTTGTCCTGTACCAAAACACACGACCAAAATATTTTCAGGGTTGTCCACCAATAGTATTGGCAAATGTGCCAAAAGCTTCATGTACCGCGAAGCAATAAAGTTGACCGCAGACATGGAAACACCATTTGTAACAAGTCGTTTTGCATCCGGATCCAAAATACCGTAATTATCCTCAAAAGCGGCTACTGTGTCGGTAAGACCTTCCTCAAAAAACAACAACTTTCTAATATCTTTTTTACCCGTACCATCTCGCATAAAAAATTGGTCAAGCAAACCAGAAGGTAAACCCATGTTCACAATAAGAATTACACCCGCTAGTGCCACTGTTATTGTTTTGCGTGATGTTTTTGTGAGGTAATTCCCTGATCGAAACAAATACATCCCCATTAACAGATTTAATGTCGCAATAAGGAGTAAGCTCTGTTGTGTCCCCAACCTAGGTAAAAATAGAAAACCTGCAAAAAGCGACCCCAAAATTGCTCCAAGAGTATTTCCTCCGTATATTTGACCGGTTCCTTTTCCTATATTTTCGTGTCCATTAGATATTATTTTTATTAAAACAGGAAAACTCATACCCAGCGCGATCGTGGGAAGCAACATTAAGGCAGACGAGTCCAAAAAATACCGCCAAAAAACAAAAGCGGGTTTTTGTAAATTATAGCCATTCCATGGAGCTGAAAGTAATAATTCCATGTTATACAAGGAACCGATTACATAGAATCCAATGCTTGCCTGAAGAAATATTAATACCGCTCTCAAATCTAAATTCGATCTTAATACGGCTACAACCAAAAAACTTCCAAGCGCAATCCCCATGAGAAATACACCTAGCATCATGCTAAACGAGTAGACCGTACTGGAGGTACTAAAAACTAACAACCGCGTCCATAAAACCTCATAAGCCAAGGCGGTAAAGCCGCATAAAAAGCTTACAACTATCCACAACCATTGATCCCCTTTCCATGATATTTTAGGTATCGTGAAACGTGGAAAGCGAAATATCTGGCTACTTTCTAATGACTCCTGGTAAATCCTAAGTGCACTTATCCCAACAAAAAGATTCAGCAATGTGGCAGCCAACACTGTTTGCAAAACACCGAAGTTAGCAATTAGAAAAAAGCCTGTTAGCAAACAACCTAGCGCGGCGCCGATAGTATTGATTCCGTATAGAAGCCCCAATCGACTATCCAACCTAATGTTATCTGTAATGTAGTATTTGCTTATTATAGGTAGAGTCGCCCCCATTAAAGATGCGGGAATAAACATCAAAATGAAGGCTAAAAAAGACTTAAATATGTTTTGAACCACCGTTGATTCTGGGATAAAAAAACTGAACCAAGAATAAATAACTGAGAATTTAAAAAGAATTAAAGAAACAATCAAACAGAACAAAAATAGTGCAATCTCGATCCAACCGTACATTAATAGCATGGAAGGTGTTTCTAAATCTTCTGAGAGCTTTCTGCTCAAATTATTACCATTTGATTGTGTTTTTTTACCCCCAATATGGTTGATCGCATGACCAGAGAAATAACTACCAAAACCGAGTCCCGCCATAAAAGTTGCCAAAACAATAGATACCGAAAAGACTGTATGCCCAAATGCGAGAGTTAGCATTCGAGTCCACACAACCTCATAAATTAACGCAGTTATCCCGGAAAATAGGAATAGAAAGTAAACAATTGGCGAACGTTTCATTTTTGTATGTAATTACGTATTAAGATAATACTAATATAGAAAAAACCAAAGTAATTGACATTTAAATCTGCTTCAAGTAATTTTAAAGTATAAATATACTTTGGTTTTTAAAATTAATATAACAAATATATCGATCTGCGAATTAGCTAATGAACGATAAGACACCATCAACAGAAATTATTGATCATCCCTATGCTCGTGAAAATAATGTCGAGTGGCATCCCGATGCCTGGGAAAGAGTAAAACATGCTCCTGAGTTTGTTCGTCCTGGCATACGTAAACTAATGGTTCAACGTTGTGTTAAAAGGGGATATAAGATAGTTACTTCTGATTTTTTAACTGAAATTAGAAATGAGTCAATGATGTTAGTTTCCAAAAGAGTTAAGGGATTTGGGTTTGAAGAACTAACAATGGATTCCTTCGAGGTAGCAAAAGAAAAAATGCGACAAAGCCCTAGAAAAGTTGAAGTGATCGAAGAAATTGAAGATTTCTTATCCATGAGAACAGAAAAAAAAGACGATATCGTAGAAAAGTTTAAGAGTTATATGGAGGTCACACCATCAAGTGGAATGCCTTGGAACAAAGAAGCACTTGAGAAAATGGAAAAAGTCCCTCCTTTTGTCCTTGGAATGGCTAAACAAACCATTGAAGCACGTGCTAGGGAGCGTGGAGATAAAATGGTTACCGCGGGTATCATTGAGGAAGTATTTACTAACATAATGCCTGCATCCGCCAAGCAAGCTATGGGAATAGAGGTCACAGAAGATGAATTAAAAGATGAGCAAACTCAGACAGATGCCCCTCAAGAGATACCTGAATTCGAACTTAAGTGGCATGACGACGCTCTGCAGAAAGTTATGCGAATTCCTATTTCATTTATTCGCAATATGGCAGTCAAGCGTATCGAGCAAGAAGTTAGAAAAAATGAAGGACCTAATAAGGAAGTTTCAATGGAACTATTTGAGAAGTACCGATTTAGCTTTTAACCGAAAGGAAAATCATGGATTTTACAGTAGATTGGGTGTTTCCAGTTGGACTAGGCATTCTAGGCACTATATTGGCCCTTTTCAAATGGAATACTAAAACTGCATTAGTAAGGATAAAAAAAACCAACCGGCGGTAGGTTTTTTTTATTTTCTATATACCTGTAGGATAGTCTAAAAACTCGGTCTTAATTCCGAATTTTTCCTCAAGATGGTTACCAACAGCTTTGACTCCTCCGGTTTCTGTTGCATAATGGCCGGCTAGAACCAAAATGCATTCATTTTCTATTGATTCATGATAGTGATGATTTGCCCCCTCTCCGGTAAGATAAGCGTCAAGGCCGTCATCTACAGCCTGACCTAATATATCCGCTGCCGCTCCAGAAACAACTCCTAACGTCTGAATCTCTCCTGATCCAATCACTTTCATAGGTGAACCTAACTTATTCTCCAGTTTCACTCCCAATTTTTCTGCAGATATAGGATCTAGCCGCCCTTTTAGCCCAATTTTTTGGCCTCCATATTCCCCAAAAGGTTCAAGATCATAAAGTTCTAACTGGTTTGCCAAGACCTTATTGTTACCTAATAACGGGTGCATATCCAAGGGAAGATGAGCTGAGTAAAGTCCGAGGTTTCCACGTATCATAAGAGAAATTTTATTGTAAAAATTACCTCGAATCGGTTTTAACCCACCCCAAAGCATTCCATGATGGACAAACATCATGTTACACTCGGCCGCAATAGCTTTTTCAATCGTTGCTATACAAAAGTCTACCGCCAGCCCGACTTTTTTGATTTCTCCAATGTTTTGCACCTGCAATCCATTTACTGCATTAGGGGCATCCTTGATTTCTTTAATATCAAGCAGGTTGTCGAGATAATGGCTAAGTTGTAAAATATCCATTTAGAAAGTATAAACGAGCAAAAAATAATTAACAAAATATTTTGACACCCGTTCTCTGCCTCAAAATAATTAAGGGTCGGATAGAAATCATTTAACTAATGAATGCTAAAGCAGAATGATTCAGTTTATCTTCAAAAGTATAGGTCAGCGTATTATTCTATTATTTTTTATTTCCATTATTTCACATGCGATAGTCCATTTGGCACCAGGCGAGCCCAGCTTAGTCGATCCATCCAATCCTAGAATGAAGGCAGAAGACATAGAGAGAATACGTGCGGCCTTTCATTTAGACGAACCACTTTATACTCAATACGTTTATTGGATGAAAGATTTATTTACAGCAAAGCTCAGATCTTTCAAAGACAATCAACCTGTTCTAGAAAAAATATGGGACCGCTTCCTCAATTCTCTTCCCCTATTTATTTTAGGAACGCTCATCACGTGGCTGCTAGCCTTCCCGGTTGGCATTCAGGCAGCGCTCCGCCGCGGATCCTTGTTTGACAAGACGGGAACGTTCCTATCTTACGCATTAATTTCAATTCCAGGATTTTTTCTTTCTTATATCTGTATAATTTTTATGGTCAAAACATTTAATGTTCCAGTAATTGGTATGCGAACGTTTGGTCTTGAAGATGCGAGCCTAATTTTAAGATCTATGGATCGAGTATGGCATTGGACGCTGCCGGCTTTTATGTCTGCAGTAGCAGGAGTAGCAATCCTTTCCCGCTATGTAAGGTCACAAATGTTAGAAGTTGTCAATCAAGACTTCATTCGGACTGCTAGGGCTAAAGGACTATCAGAGGATACGGTCATCTATAAGCATGGACTTCGGAATGCTCTGCTTCCATTTATAACTATGTTTGGATTAACTATTCCAAGCCTAATCGGTGGTTCAGTTATTTTTGAAACTATTTTTGCATGGCCTGGGATGGGCCGTTTAGGATTTGAGGCAATACTTGCAAGAGATTTCCCTGTAATACTAACACTCAATTTTATATCAGCAGTCCTTGTACTTATAGGGACTTTTATATCAGATATTCTATACGCAATAGCAGATCCACGTATTAAATTTTAAAGGATTTTGAGATGAATGAGTTCGAAAGTAAGCAGAATATAGAGGGATTAAAACCTGCTGCTAGTTTGTTCGAAGAAAGATGGAGCATATTCAAACAGAACCAACTTGCTTATTTTAGCTTCTTCTTTTTAATTTTTCTTTTTATTCTTGCAACAGTGGGAAAAGTATTAACTCGTTGGATCGTTTTATTTGACCCACAATTAGTGAGGCTACCTGAAAAATTTCTTCCTCCCCTGACACCGTTTACCAGCAGAATCATTTCCGCTGAAGATGCTCCTATGTTTAATATATATTTTCTAGGAACAGACGAACTTGGCCGCGATATTTTCGCGCGCATGCTAGAAGGAACTTCTGTTTCGCTAACTGTAGGTTTTGTCGCTGTGAGTATTTCAGTTTTTCTTGGAATATTTTTTGGAGGAATCGCAGGATATTACGGCAAACTCAGACTTGGGTTTATAACAATAGATACAATTATCATGCGTTTTATAGATATCATGCTATGTTTCCCTACCTTTTTTTTAATTCTAACCGTGGTAGCTTTATTACCTCCAAACATTTACAACATCATGATTGTAATAGGGCTGACAAGTTGGATGGGTACTGCCAGGTTTGTCCGTGCCGAATTTCTTACACTAAGAGAATTGGACTATGTTGCTGCAGCTCGCAGTCAGGCTATCCCGGAATGGAGAATTATATTTATACATATGGTTCCAAATGCTATTGCTCCAGTTCTAGTATCAGCTACCATTGGCGTCGCGACGGCTATCCTAACCGAATCAAGCCTTAGTTTTCTTGGATTCGGAGTCCAACCGCCTGATGCCACATGGGGGAACATTCTTGCTGACGGGAAACAGTTTATTTTCGATGCTCCATGGATTACCTTCATTCCAGGGTTCAGTATTTTATTTGTAGTACTTGCTTTCAATCTTTGTGGCGAAGGACTTCGTGAAGCCTTTAATCCTAAGCTTAAAGAAGGAATATGATTATTTTTAGGGCAAAATCACAATGATTTATCTGCAAAGTCTAAACAAACAATTCGGACCTAAAATAATCCTTAAAGATGTTAATTTTCATATACGCCCTGGCGAGCGTGTGGGACTGGTCGGGGAAAATGGAACCGGAAAAACTACTTTGTTTCGTATCATAATGAAAATGGAGTCATCTGATTCTGGAAAAATTGTTTTTCGAAAAGGCGCCAGGGCAGCCACACTCGAACAAGAACTCAATGCTTATAGCGGTTCCGTTTTAGAACGCGTAATATCAGGAGATCATTCTTTGCAAGTTATTCGTAGAAAAATGGACGATTTGGAAAAAAAAATGTCCGCTGAACCAACTTCTGAGACCGCGATATCGCATTACGGAAAACTTCAGTATCAGTTTGAACAACTACATGGTTACGAGCGAGAACCGAAAGCCTGCGCTATTCTTTCGGGACTTGGTTTCAGTGACGATAAGTTCAAGAAACCTCTTAATGAGTTTTCAGGCGGATGGCGTATGCGAGTTGAAATGGCGCGACTCCTTTTACAAAATCCGGATATTCTATTACTTGATGAGCCGACTAACCATTTTGATTTAAAATCAGTCGAATGGCTTGAAGGATTTCTGAAAAATTACGACG
>Ga0209228_1000177_pt1 | contig 31618 bp, 29 predicted proteins | sample METZYME_3_150m_FD_187547 | JGI IMG/M metagenome (GOLD analysis project Ga0209228, IMG submission 187547) | Marine microbial communities from oxygen minimum zone in mesopelagic equatorial Pacific - METZYME_3_150m (SPAdes) (version 2) | ecosystem: Environmental > Aquatic > Marine > Oceanic...
GCAAGTCGTGCATGAAAAACGGGAACAGTTAGGGGTATACATGCCGTTAGCTGAAGCGTTATTCCATGTGTTGTTCGAGCAAGGCTCGATAGATGAAGTAGTCAGTGCATTGATGACGGGTGAGCAACAAGCTGACGTGGAGTTTGCTAAGCCAACGACTTGGAGCGCGCCAAATTGAAATGGTCGCCGGTCATCATTGTTTTTGGGTTATCTGTTTGGGCGAACGAGGATATACCAGGTTCTTTTGACATGAGTGGGTTCGATCGTTTTCCGCGGTCGTGGATCGTTGAGTTCCAAAGCATGAACGAGTCTCAGCCCCACGAATTTGTTGTGGGTCCGGTCGACAAAATGGGTCAAGAAGTTCGGTTTGAAAATTCGATCCGCACCGAAGGCGAGAAGGTTCGAATCACCTATCAGATCCCTTCGGGTTATAAGTTGTATGAGGTGCTCGAGCACTACGAAAAGCAAGTAAGTCAGATCGCCGACAAGCTTCTTTTCCAATGTCGCGGCCCAGCTTGTGGTAGGGCTTCAATTTGGGCTAACGATATTTTCGGTATCCGCCTACTAGCTGCTCCAAATAGGAATCAACATTATCTCGCGGCATCATTCACTGTGGGCGAGAAGCAATCCTTGGTTGCGGTTTATGTCGTCGAACGTGGCAACAAACGAATCTATGTCCACGTTGAGCAGGTGGTAACAACCACTCCCGTTGAATTTGACGGGAATCGTGACTTTGCGGAGCAGCTAACAAAACGAGGATTTATAGAGATTGATGGGATTGTCCCGAGCGCGCGGGGTGTGTTGGACAAAGGTCAGCTCGAACAATTGGGTTTGCTTGCGGAATCGTTGACAAGTTTTGTTGGGCAACAGATTTACGTGGTGTGCCACGTATACGGATCCCTCGGTGTCGACGTTCTCCTTGAACGATCCAAGGTTTGTGCCGAATTAGCGGCTGAGCGCATCGCCGAGGCCAGCGGTGTGACGACCGTACCGTTCGGAGTGGGCCCAATGGTGCCGACCCGACAGGCAACCCAATCAAGAATAGAACTGGTGGTTCCAAGCCGTCTCCGGAGTGAGTGAGCGACATAGAAGTCCGGCTGGGACCCGTGCATTAGTGCAGGATGTTGCCAGACGTTTGGAAAACGTTTCGGATATCTATTATGGCCATGGGTCCAACAGCGCTTTCATGGAAGCTTGGATGTTGGTGCATGGCCTTCTTGAACAACGCGTCTCTGAATCAATTGATGAGGTGTTCGAACGGCGCGTAGAAGATTGTTTGTCTATTCGTATCAGTGATCGGATACCAGTCGCGTACCTGACTGGGTTGGCTTGGTACTTCAATCGATGGTTCGAAGTCGAACGCGGTGTGATGATACCGCGCTCGCCAATTGGCGAACTGATCGACACCCGTTTGCATCCTTGGACGAGACGGCCTCCCGAACGCATTTTGGATCTATGTTGCGGGGCGGGTTGTCTTGGTGTGATGGCAGGATTGGCATTTCCGCGGGCCGTTGTCACGTTGATAGATATTGATGGGCGGGCGCTGTCTTCCGCGAAAGCTAATGTTTTAAGACATGGCCTGTCGGCTAACGTCGAGGTTCTGCAGTCGGATTTATTCGATCAAATAAATCCTGGTGCTTACGACATTATCATCGCCAATCCTCCGTACGTTTCGACGGCCGAATTTGATCAACTGCCGCGCGAGTATGGGTATGAACCGCGATCGGGTCTGGCGGCGGGCGATGACGGGCTTGCGACTTGGAGATCGATCTTGATGAGGATTGGCGACTGGCTGTCGCCCGAAGGAATATTGGTTGGAGAAACTGGCAGCGCAACGGTGAAGTTTTTGAATGCGTTTCCGTCTTACGATGTTTTTTGGCCGGAACTTGAGAAAGCGGCCCGACAGGAGGACGGAGGATTTGGCGTTTTCGTGGCCGACGCAGAAACGTTCTTGCGGTAAGCTGAAGCAATGGCAGGCAATACTTTTGGACAGACTTTTACGGTTACGACCTTTGGCGAGAGTCACGGAATTGCGATGGGTGCGGTGGTCGATGGCTGTCCCCCAGGTCTCGAAATTAGTGAGGAGGATCTGCAGGGGGATTTGGATCGCAGGCGCCCGGGACAGTCGAAATACACGTCGCAACGCCGGGAAGACGATCAAGTAAAGATTCTCTCGGGTGTTTTTGAAGGAAAAACCACGGGCACGCCGATCGGAATGGTGATTGAAAACACTGATCAACGGTCAAAGGATTACGGGCAAATAAAAGACCAGTACCGTCCCGCTCATGCAGATTTTACATATGACCGGAAATACGGCCACCGAGACTATCGTGGCGGTGGTCGAGCGTCCGCACGGGAAACCGCGATGCGAGTTGCTGCTGCCGGGATTGCTAAGAAGTACCTCCGCTCGACCTTTGGCACAGAGGTGCGGGGTTACCTTGCCGAGATAGGCTCCATAAGGCCCCAAATAAAATCGTTAGATGCGGTCGATCAGAATCCGTTTTTCTGTCCGGATCCAGAGATGATTGAACCAATTACCGAGCTGATTGAACAGCTTCGACGAGACGGCGATTCGATCGGAGCGAGGATTAACGTGACGGCAAGCAACGTGCCTGTCGGCTTGGGCGAACCGGTGTTCGACAAATTAGATGCCGATCTGGCGGCTGCGCTTGTAAGTATCAATGCGGTCAAGGGTGTTGAATTCGGTGCGGGCTTCGGAGTGATTCAACAACGTGGGAGTGAACATCGAGACGAAATGGATAAGTCCGGCTTTCTTTCCAACGATGCGGGTGGAGTTCTCGGCGGCATATCGTCGGGACAAGATATCGTGGTCAGCATAGCGTTGAAACCAACGTCGAGCCTGGCCCTGCCAGGTAAAAGCATCGATCGTGCAGGCAAGGAGGTGGAAGTGGTTACGACTGGACGCCACGATCCGTGTGTCGGTATCCGTGCGACACCCATCGCAGAGGCCATGGTCGCGCTCGTATTAATGGACCATGCACTTCGAGATCGAGCGCAGAACGCGGATGTAACGCGGTAGTCGTGTGACGATGACTGTCGGACGTCCGACACACGTTCCCCTTATGTAGAATGCTTCATCCCACTGGTTGAATTATGAGAGTGCCGACTGTTGTTTAGAGCGGGAACATGAATAAAACCCTCTACGATAAAGTATGGGACGCACACGTCGTTGGACAGAGGTCCGACGGCACGATTTTGTACATTGACCAACATTTATTGCATGAAGTCACTTCCCCACAGGCGTTCGAAGGTTTAAGAGCCGCGGGGAGGTCGCCTTGGCGGCTGGGCGCGAACCTTGCCACACCAGACCACAATGTCCCGACGCAGAATCGAGCGGCAGGGATCCAAGGGATCGACGACCCGATCGCTCGGGAACAGGTCATGACGTTAGATCGAAACTGTAACGATTTTGGGATTCGACAGTTTGACATTACCGATCGTCGGCAAGGCATCGTTCACGTCATTGGTCCAGAGCAAGGAGCCACCTTGCCGGGAACCACCGTCGTGTGTGGTGATTCGCATACCTCGACTCATGGAGCGTTCGCAGCGCTTGCACTTGGTATTGGCACTTCGGAAGTCGAGCACGTATTAGCGACTCAGTGTTTGGTCCAAGTGAAGTCTCAGAATATGCGCGTCGAAGTGAAGGGCGGACTACAACAGGGGGTGTATGCGAAAGATGTCGTGCTCGCGATTATTAGGATGTTGGGAACCGGTGGCGCGACTGGACATGCGATTGAATATACAGGCAGTGCGGTCCAATCCCTATCGATGGAAGGACGTATGACGGTGTGCAATATGTCTATTGAAGCGGGCGCGCGCGCAGGTTTAGTTGCCTTTGACGACGTGACTCTCGGTTACCTTAAGGGTCGTCCTTTTGCCCCATCAGGAGACCTTCTTGAAAAGGCAGAGCAGTATTGGCGGGGGTTAATCTCGGATCCTGATGCGGAATTCGATCGATCTATCGAATTGGATGCTGACAAACTAAATCCGCAGGTATCCTGGGGAACTAATCCCGAACTCGTTGTCGATATCGATGACGTTGTTCCCGCGCCGGATATCTTTGATGATCCTGCCAAAGAGGAAACGGCAACCAGGGCACTAAAGTATATGGGCCTGGAACCTGGTACGCCGATAACGGAACTTCGGCTCGACCGCGTTTTTATTGGTTCGTGTACGAATTCTCGGATTGAAGATCTTCGGGTAGCGGCGGATGTCGTGCGGGGTAGGAAAGTGTCGTCAGACTTGAAGTCTGCGATCGTAGTCCCAGGATCAGGATTGGTTAAGGCGGAAGCCGAGCAAGAGGGCCTGGACCAAATTTTTTCGGATGCTGGTTTTGATTGGCGTGATCCCGGGTGTTCAATGTGTTTAGCGATGAACGCGGATCGTTTGTATCCGGAAGAAAGAGCGGCCTCGACGTCGAATCGAAATTTCGAAGGACGACAGGGCCACTTAGGACGCACACACCTCGTGAGCCCAGCGACGGCGGCTGCAAGTGCCATTGCGGGTCACCTTGCTGATCCTCGGGAATTTATGTGATGAAGCCATTTAAACTACATCGGGGAACCGTGGTCCCGTTGGATCGCGCAAATGTCGACACCGACCAAATCATCCCCAAGCAATTTCTTAAATCGGTGAAGAGGACGGGGTTTGGCGAGAATTTGTTCGATGCCTGGCGCTTTAACGACGAAGGAGAGATTGGCAAGAACCCCAATGAGAGGGAGATCAACAGGGAATTTGTTTTTAACGATCCTCGATACCAGGATGTCAGCATCCTATTGGGAAGACAAAATTTTGGTTGTGGCTCTAGTAGAGAGCACGCGGTATGGGCGCTACTTGAGTTCGGCATCCGTTGCGTTATAGCGCCCAGTTTTGCCGATATTTTTTACAATAATTGTTTTAAAAATGGATTGTTACCTATTGTTATTAAAGAAGAAATAATAGAAAATTTATTTGGGATAGCCAAGGACCAGCTCGCATTAGAGGTCGAGGTCAATCTTGAAACACAGAGCCTCTCGATTGAAGCTATGGACGACATTTTTTTTGAGATAGAACCGGGACGAAAAGAACCTCTATTACTCGGTCTTGACGACATTGGCATGACGTTCATGCATTCAGACCAGATCCGCGAGTTCGAAGTTCGACATCGACAGGCCATGCCGTGGATTTTCGACCATGACTAGACACAATGTTCTGTTACTTCCTGGCGACGGCATTGGTGCGGAGGTGATGCCGCACGTGGTACGCGTTTTGGAAGCAGCCGCAGAGGGACATGCGGAACTGGATCTTTCCACAGCGGACATTGGTGGTATTGCGATCGATCATTACGGCAGGCCTTTGCCGAAAGAAACTCTTGATGACGCTCGTCAATCGGACGCGATTCTTCTCGGATCGGTTGGAGGCCCAAAATGGGATCACTTGCCAATGGACGATCGACCAGAGCGAGGTTTGCTACAAATTCGTGCCGCTTTGGACCTATACGCAAATCTTCGTCCAGCGGTGGCATTCCCCTCTCTTGCAAGCGCTTCGTCCCTGAAAACTGAATTGGTGACTGACCTCGATATCTTGATTGTGCGTGAGTTGACCGGGGGTATTTATTTCGGCGTACCGCGTGGTATCGAGCACGCGAGCGAAGGCCGGCGTGGCTACAACACGTTTGAGTACGACGAGCATCAGATCGCGCGCATTGCGCGAACGGCGTTTGATCTTGCGCGTCAACGAGCTGGACGTCTTTGTTCAGTGGATAAGGCGAATGTGCTCGAGGTCACGCAACTTTGGCGCGAGGTTGTCACTGAGGTTCACGCGGATTATCCCGACGTGGAACTTTCCCATATGTATGTTGATAACGCCGGGATGCAGCTTGTTCGGCATCCGAATCAGTTCGATGTGATGGTTACTGGAAATATGTTTGGTGACATTCTTTCAGATGTCGCCGCAATGCTGACGGGTTCGCTAGGAATGTTGCCTTCGGCTTCTCTCAACGCCAGCGCTCAGGGACTTTTCGAGCCGGTCCACGGCAGTGCGCCTGATATCGCGGGACAGAACGTTGCCAATCCGCTTGCGACTGTTCTTTCAGGTGCGATGATGTTTCGGTACAGCTTGTCCGAACCAGGGATCGCAGACCGATTGGAACAGTCGGTAGCCGACGTCTTAAGTCGTTTTCGCACGCCCGACATCATGCCGCCGGAAAAAAACGCGGAATTAACAGTGGTAGGGACGGACGAGATGGCTGACGCCGTCATTGCGGGACTGCAGAGGTAACGGGGCCTACACAATGGAAGAAATCAACGTTGCCATTGCGGGTGCCACAGGCGCTGTGGGCGAAGCCATGCGAGAGATCCTCGAGGAGCGTAACTTTCCGATTGGTGAACTCGTATTGCTTGCGAGTGAACGATCTACGGGCAAACGACTTCAGTTCCATGGGAAGTCGATTCAAGTTCGGTTACTCGATGATTTCGACTTTTCGGACACTCAGATCGCTCTTTTCTCGGCGGGTGGAACGGTATCGATGGAGCATGGTGAACGGGCCGCGCTCTCAGGAGCCATCGTGGTCGACAATACGTCAGCATTCAGATACGACGATGACGTGCCGTTGGTGGTACCGGAGGTCAATGGCCATCGAGTTCAAGACGCTTTTACGCGACACATTGTCGCCAACCCTAATTGTTCCACCATACAAATGGTTGTTGCTCTGAAACCGATTTATGACGCGGTTGGGTTGGAGCGAATCAATGTTGCTACCTATCAAGCGGTGTCGGGGGCTGGGACCGGGGGTATCAACGAACTAGCTGAACAGACCCTCAGTCTTATGAACGGTAAAGATGTTGAATCTCGAGTTCACCCGGTTCAAATCGCATTTAACGCGATTCCTCATATCGATCCTTTTCAGGACAACGGCTACACGAAAGAAGAGATGAAAATGGTTTGGGAAACCCAGAAAATATTCGAAGACGAGCGAATACGCGTTAACCCCACTTGTGTGCGGGTGCCCGTGTTTTACGGACATTCCGAAGCTGTTCATATCGAAACAAGTGATCCGATCAGTGCTGAGGAAGCGCGAGATCTATTGGCGAGTGCGGATGGTGTTGAGGTGTTAGACGACCAAAGTGCCAACCGTTATCCAACTGCAGCCATTGATGCTGCCTCTAACGACGCGGTCTTTGTCGGGCGAATTCGGGAAGATATTTCGCACCCCTGCGGGCTGAACCTTTGGATCGTTTCAGACAACGTTCGAAAAGGAGCCGCTCTTAACAGCGTGCAAATCGCTGAAGGCTTGTTGCCTCTGTTGGCCTAACTCGGACCCTTTACGTTCGCACACGCACAATGGGCATTTATCGGTTTAGCAATGGATCGTCTGCTTTTTTGGTTCGAGGGAAGAAAAGCCGCAGTGTCTAAGGAAACCATTGCGTTGGGAATTGAGTACGTGGGAACGGCGTTCCATGGATTTCAAATGCAACCGGGGCCGTTGTCGGTTCAGGGGGTTCTCGAACGAGCATTGGCTTACGTTGCAGATGAACCCATACGTGTTACGGCTGCGGGTCGAACCGATGCGGGCGTCCATGCAACGCAGCAAGTCGTTAGTTTCGCTGGTCCCAAACGGCCTCTTTCGGCGTGGGTTAGAGGGGTGAACTCCGCGATCGGGGACGACGTGTCGGTCATTTGGGCAGAACGTGTTTCAGAGGATTTTAATGCGCGGCGATTCGCGGTGCGACGCCGATACATGTACGTTTTTGGTGAGTCTGATTCGACCCCCGCGATAGGCAAAAACTTGGCGTATTGGCAGGACAAGATCTTGGATGTGAACTGCATGCAAGAAGCCGCTCAGGTTCTGTTAGGAGAACATGATTTTTCATCATTTCGGGCAGCGCAGTGCCAAGCATCGACGCCCCGTCGATGTATCGAGAAAATATCCGTTAGTCGAAGTGGACGGATGGTGGTGATAGACATCGCCGCCAATGCGTTTCTAATGCACATGGTTAGAAACATCGCTGGGGTGTTAGAGCTTGTGGGATCGAATGACCTTCACGCGTCGGATGTCGAGGCCCTACTTGCTGCACGAAATCGATCTCTGGCTCCTCCCACCGCGCCACCACATGGGCTGTATTTAGTTCAGGTTTCGTATCCAAATTTTTCACGCCATGTAGAGGTCCGCCGTCCCATTATCTTGGGCCCGTAGGTGGTAGACTAGCGCGCTTTTTTCGGGCATGCCGACTATGAGCGTCGTAGTAAAGTTCTGTGGAATTACGACGGTGGAGGACGCGATCCATTCGGTCGACTTTGGTTGCAATGCGATTGGGCTGAATTTCTACGAGCATAGTCGGAGGCTGGTCTCGCTAAAAACCGCGGAAGCGATTGTTCGGAGTATCGGTAACAGCGTGAAAACGGTGGCTGTTTTTGTCGATCCGGAAGTCGAAGAAGTTATGCGGGTCGTTAAGGAAGTAAGGGTGGACTACTTGCAGTTTCATGGCGACGAATCCGCGGCATTTTGCGAACAATTTCAAGTACCTTTCGTGAAAGCGATATCCGTAACGGAAGGTTTTGATTTCGACGAATTCTCAGACAAATATCGTCGAGCACGGGCGTTGATGCTTGATTCTTCTGCGGGCGTAGATCGGGGTGGGACGGGCACAACTTTTGATTGGGCGTTATGGCCTAAGGGCGCGAAACAGCAAATCATTCTCGCGGGCGGATTGGACGAGACCAATGTTGCGCAAGCTATACAGCAGACGAATCCTTGGGCAGTCGACGTGGCAAGTGGGATTGAAAAAGACGGTGGACCCGCTAAAGATGCTCAGAAGATGGAAGCGTTTATGAATGAGGTTTTACGTGTCGGGGGGTAACCGTAAGCCATACAGCGCGCCCGATGAAGCTGGCCACTTTGGTGAATTTGGCGGTCGCTTTGTCGCGGAGACGTTAACGCATGCTCTCGATGAACTCACCGAGCTTTACGAGAACTTATCGACGGACGAGGCGTTTCGTCAGCGATTCGAACATGACTTAGCGCATTACGTCGGCAGGCCGACGCCATTGTACGAGGCCCGAAGGCTCACTAGCGAAATCGGTGGTGCACGCATTTTCCTGAAGCGAGAGGATCTCAATCACACAGGCGCACACAAAATTAACAACACCGTGGGACAGGCCTTGCTTGCGGAACGGATGGGGAAAAGACGGGTGATAGCAGAAACTGGAGCCGGCCAACACGGTGTCGCCACCGCAACGGTAGCGGCTCGGTTGGGTTTTGACTGTTGCGTGTATATGGGCGAGGAAGATGTAAGACGCCAGGCGCTCAACGTATATCGCATGAAACTGTTGGGGGCCGAGGTAGTTCCGGTTTCGTCTGGTTCGAGAACACTCAAAGATGCCATGAACGAAGCAATGCGCGACTGGGTAACGAACGTCGACGACACGCACTACATTATTGGCAGTGTTGCAGGCCCCCACCCGTATCCCGCGCTCGTCCGCGACTTTCAATCGGTCATTGGTCGGGAGGCGAAAGAGCAAAGCCTTGAGCAGTGCGGACGAATTCCGGATTTGCTGATTGCATGCGTCGGCGGTGGTTCGAATGCTATGGGCCTTTTTTTTCCATTTGTAGATGACGAGGGAGTCGATTTGATAGGCGTCGAGGCAGCAGGGCTGGGTATTGAGACGGGTAGGCACGCGGCGCCGCTGAACGCTGGTCGGCCTGGGGTATTACATGGAAGCCGAAGCTATCTCATGGACGATGAAGATGGCCAAATACGAGAAACCCATTCGATATCGGCGGGTCTCGACTACCCCGGCGTAGGTCCCGAACATTCGTACTGGAAAGATATTGGACGCGCAAATTACGTTTCCGTGACGGACGAACAAGCCGTTGAAGCCTTCCGACTATTGAATCGGACCGAAGGGATCATGCCCGCGTTAGAATCTAGTCATGCAGTCGCCTATGCAGCTATCGAAGCATTACGCCGCGACAACGACGAAATTATCGTCGTGAACCTCTCGGGACGGGGGGACAAGGATATCCAAACCATTGCCGACATGGACGGGATTCAAATTTGAGTCGTATTGGTTCGCGTCTGGAAACGTACAAGGACGCAGGTAAAACCGCGTTGGTTTCGTTCGTCACCGCGGGGGATCCGTCGGTTGCTACGACCGTCCCTGCGCTTCATGCGCTGGTTAGGGGAGGGGTCGATATTCTTGAGCTAGGTGTTCCGTTTTCAGATCCCGAAGCCGAAGGTCCGGCGATACAGAAGTCGTCGGAGCGGGCTCTCGCGAACGGGGTCGATTTGGTCGCAGTTCTTGAGATGGTGTGTGATTTCAGACGGACGGATGCGAATACGCCGGTGCTCCTAATGGGGTATTACAATTCACTCTTGCGTCTCGGTCACGAGCGTTTTGCGAAGGTGGCCGTCGAAGCCGGTGTTGATGGGGTCATCATTGTTAACCTACCGCCAGAAGAAGCGACGGGTATTCATCCAGCATTCGCGGCGGTGGATCTCGACCTTGTCTTTTTAATCGCACCTACGACCACGGAGACACGGGCACGTTCGATCGTTTCTGTTGCGAACGGTTTTATTTACTACGTTTCGTTAAAAGGGGTAACCGGTGCTCAGCAAATGGAGGTCGAGGGCGTTCGGAAGGAGGTACTCCGGGTCCAGTCGTATACTGAGTTGCCGGTAATGGTGGGTTTCGGTGTCAAAGACGCACAGGATGTTCGCCGGATTGCGAAGTACGCGGATGGTGTGGTTGTCGGTAGCGCGCTTGTCCGGACAATGGACGCTCTTCAGAATTCGGTCCTTAAAATTCCGGACGCACTCGAAGCACAAGTAAAAGAACTACGCGATGCGATAGACGAGAGCGACCGGGACGCACACCAATAACTGGTTCTCGGTAGAAATTCTTAGATGGCTAGTTGACCTGTGATGCGAGAGGAATCATCTCTGTTAAAAGGGTGGCTTGCCAGAATCGGGCGAGAACACCCGAAGAATGTACTCAACGGCCTCAAGCGAGTGCACGACGTTGCGGTGCGGTTGGAAGTATTAAGGCCTGCACAGACAGTGATCGTAGTGGCAGGAACCAACGGTAAGGGATCCACTGCCGTTTTTCTTGAGCAGATCTTACTGTCCGCCGGTACTCGTGTTGGCACGACTTTGTCGCCGCACCTCCATGTCTTTAACGAAAGGGTCAGGGTTCAAGGCGAAGAGGTGAGTGACCAGCGATTGATCGAGAGTTTTGAAGCGATAGAAGCCGTCCGAAACGATGTGCAACTGAACTACTTCGAGTACGCCATTCTCGCCGCGCTCGCATGCTTCAACCGTGAGGAACTCGATTACGCGATTCTGGAGGTCGGTTTGGGTGGACGCCTCGACGCGGTAAATATCGTCGATGGTGATCTCAGTATTATTACCAGCGTAGGCATCGACCATGAGGAATACTTGGGGTCTGATCGAGAAAGTATTGGACGTGAAAAAGCGGGAATATTACGAAATGGCACGCCCTTGATCTTCGGTGAGCCCCAGATACCTGAATCGGTTGAACAACGTGCGAAAGAGCTCGGAGTCGTGACCTATATCGCCGGGCGGGACTTCCAGGAGCATACGGATGTCAACGGTTGGAGAATCGAGGTCGTCGAAGGCGCCGAACGTAATGTGTATCAGTATTCGCGAACGCCTTTCGTCGCGAAGAACAATGCCGTTGTCGCTTTACAGGCGGCTGTACTGCTCGGTATTTCCGTAGATTCCAAGATCATTGAGGACGTCATAGACTTTCGTCTACCAGGCCGCCTCGAAGTGGTCGACAAGGTAGACCGTACTTGGATTCTTGACGTTGCCCATAACCCGCATGCCGCTCGGTTTCTATCGCACCAGTTGAAGGAACGTTATCCAGGACGACGGTTTAGTGGGCTGTTCGGTTGTTTCACGGACAAAGACGCCGTAAAGATCTTACGAGAGTTAGGAGACGTGCTAGATCAAGTGGTGTACGCGGACACTACGGGGACCCGAGGACAATTCGCGACCGAACTCGAAACCAGGATTAATTTGAGCTTTGAGGGGTGTGTTGGCGGGAAGATCGAGTCTAGTGTTGATTACCTCATCAATAGGACGCAGAGTAGCGACCTAATTCTCGTGTTCGGATCCTTTGATTTAGTCGAGCGAATGCGCACTTGGTTATTTTCACGATAACTAACTCCCAGCCAATCCTGTGAAGGAATTGACTCGGTACCGGGTCACAGGAGCGATTTTCCTAGTCTCGATTGCAATTATATTTCTACCGATGCTATTCGACGGAGACGGACTCGAACCTAACGAATCGTTAAATTCAGACCTGTTTGACCTTCGACAAGCCGTTGACAGGTTAGATTTTTCGGAAGTTGTTCCGGACGATCGATCCCGAGCTCCAGAGTTGAAAGCGGCGTTAGAAGCACGGCAAGCGCTTCGCGCGACGATTGACGAGGAAGGTTATTTGGAAAGCAACGGTACTCGGATCGGCGATCCGGTTTTGTCTATTGAGGATACTGATACCGTCATATGGGCGGTACAGATTGGGAGCTTCGACCAGCCCGACAACGCAACTGCCCTGCGTGATCGCCTGCTTCACGATGGTTATTCAGCCTGGCTTTCGAACGTACGCAATTTTGGAGGTGATCGAACCCGAGTCGCCGTCGGGCCGATGCTCTTGCGTACGGATGCACTTGCTATGCAGGAAGAGCTGGTCGTTAGGTACGATGGTTTGGAAGCGCTGATCGTTGGTTTTAGCCATTGACCGTTTGGCATTATGCGGATATTGCCATTGCGGCCGTGATCCTAATCTCGGCCGCGATCGGAATGGCGCGTGGGCTTGTACGAGAAACAGTTTCTCTTGCAATCTGGTTGGCAGCATTCCTTAGCGCCACGATGTTTGCCGAATCGGCCATGAACTTCATTCAGTTCGATTGGATGCAAGGATTGTCTGAGCAGGCGCAGCAAGCATTCCGATATTCGGGTGCCTTCGCCGCAATATTTATCGGAGTTCTTATCATCGGGGCTATCGTCCAGTGGATGTTGGGCAAGCTTGTAAAGGGAACAGGCTTGACCGGAACCGACCGCACGCTTGGATTTTTCTTTGGTGGAGCACGAGGCGCTATACTAGTGATCGTTGTGCTTGTGGCGGTCGAATCTTCTCAGTCAGAGGCTGGTTGGTGGCAGGAGTCAATGCTTAGACCCCATTTGATGGCGTTCGAGACGGACGTCGTGCGGTTCTTTGGATTCATAAAGGAAGCTCTGCGAGGTTAAACATAGTATGTGTGGCGTCGTTGGAATCGTCGGTAAGGGTCCGGTCAATCAGGACATATATGACGCACTGACTGTTTTACAGCATCGCGGCCAGGATGCTGCAGGGATAGTCACGGTTGACGGCGATAGGCTACATCTTCGAAAAGACACGGGTCTTGTTAGCCAAGTTTTCCAACAACGCCATATGCATAGGCTCGCTGGCAACTTGGGCATCGGCCATGTGCGTTATCCCACGGCGGGAACTAGCAGTTCGGCTGAAGCTCAGCCGATGTACGTAAATTCACCCTACGGCATAAGTTTGGCTCACAATGGGAATCTAACGAATGCTGAAGAATTGGTTGCTGATGTATTCCGCGCCGATTTGCGCCACGTAAATACTGAATCTGATTCCGAAATTCTGCTGAATGTTTTTGCCCACGAACTCGATAAGCTCGGTGAGTTCGTTCCAGCTCCTGAACATATTTTTGAAGCGGTTGCCGGCGTTCATTCGCGCTGCCTAGGGGCATACGCTGCGGTCGCAATGATCATGGGAGGTGGCATCGTCGGGTTTAGGGATCCGCATGGGATACGACCGTTGATCTACGGGTGTCGTGAGACCCGTGGTGGCGAGGAATATATGATCGCCAGCGAAAGTGCGGCGTTAGCAGTCCTAGGGTTCGAGATTATGGGCGATGTGGCACCCGGCGAAGCGGTCTATATCGACGTCGAAGGCTATTTGCATGTGCAGCAATGTGCCGTTGCTCCCAGCCTAACCCCGTGTATTTTTGAACATGTTTATTTGGCTCGACCTGATTCAATCATGGACGACATCTCTGTGCATAAAGCACGGCTTAGGATGGGCGAAAAACTTGCCGATCGGATTTTGGAACAATACTCCGGTCGGGATCATGAGATCGATGTGGTGATGCCGATACCAGAAACAAGTCGAACTGCGGCACAACCTCTCGCACATCGATTGGACGTCAAGCTTCGTGAAGGGTTTGTCAAGAATCGTTATGTCGGACGCACGTTTATTATGCCGGGCCAAAATCAACGGAAAAAATCTGTCAGGCAAAAGCTCAATGCTATCGATCTTGAGTTTGACGGAAAGAACGTCTTGTTGGTTGAAGACTCTATCGTTCGGGGTACAACCACTCGGGAAATCATCCAACAGGCGCGCGATGCAGGTGCTCGAAAGGTGTTTGTTGCTGTTGCCGCTCCACCCGTTAGGTATCCCAACGTGTACGGCATCGATATGCCGACGTCTGCGGAGTTCGTTGCATACAATCGTACCGACGAAGAGGTGGCCGCCAATCTAGGTGCTGACTGGCTGATCTACCAGAACTTGGATGATCTCGTGGAGTCAGCTAGAGAAGGAAATCGTGCCATCGAAAGGTTCGATTGCTCTGTCTTTGACGGCGACTATGTGACAGGGGATATCGACGACGCGTATCTGGAAAGATTGTCGATGGACCGAAATGACGAATCGAAGCAACGGCGTGACGCGGAATTGACAGACGGGCCAACCGTGATCGAACTCCATAACCATGCTTGATGTCTGAGTAAAGCTAATTTCACTTCGATTTTCGATAACGACTGAGTGCGACATGTGCGTCGGTGCGATGGAAAGCATGGGTCGGTGGGCTGTCGAACGTTGATTAACCGAACGACACCTTGTGTTGGAGTGTGTTCTACAACGTACGGTGATCTGGTTTGTAGAGGATGTAAGCGTTTTTCTCATGAAATCGTCGGTTGGAACGGATACGACCCGGATCAAAAAGATCGAGTGTGGGCGCGCCTTTCTGAACTAAGTAATGAAAGTGTCCGGGCTTGCGTGCGCGTTCAAGACGAGGATCGATGGCAGCAAACCATCGCGTCAATGACGCACGCGGATTCGAACGAATTTGGAGCGCTCGTTTTGGGGGTATTGAGAAATGTTGTCCAAAAACCGATAGAAGCGGGGCTTGAACCTCTCGGATTGCCTCGGGACGTGTTGTCGAGGGATGTACTGCGTTCGATCGATCGTGAGTTCTATATCCGCTCGATGGCTTATTACGAGCGTAGCTTCAAGACTCTTGCCCTATGACTCCATTGGCTATTGCGCACTATTTGCGTGTCCCGACGCCGGAAGTATGGATCAAGAGTGCGCTATTGAATGTGGAATTGCTTTTGATCGATCACGCCAATTGCGAAAAGAAAGCCGCTAGTACGGCCCTGTCCCTTCTTTATCGTTACGTGGAAAAATCCCGCCTTTTGCAACAATTGTCGAGGCTGGCTCGAGAAGAGTTGCGCCACTTTGAACAGGTTGCTCGGACCATCGAAAAGCGAAGTATCGTATACCGGCATGTATCGGCGAGCCGGTATGCCAGCACCCTTAATAGGATGGTCCGGTCTCACGAACCGGAACGACTGGTAGATACCTTGTTAGTTGCAAGCATCATAGAAGCGCGTAGTTGCGAGCGTTTCGCGTTGCTTGCCGATGTTGTGGATACACCGCTAGCGGATCTATATCGAAGTTTGTTGGATTCGGAACGACGCCATTTTAACGAGTACCAACGGCTGGCTTTGGAATACGGAGACGAGCGAGACATATCGGCGCGTATCGAGGTAATTATCGAGACAGAAAATGACTTGATAACTTCTGCGGACCATGAGTTTCGGTTCCACAGTGGTCTTCCGGTTGATCTGGATATCGAATCGAAAACTTCTAAATAGGAAAACACTCCAAACTAACGCCGCGATCTTCGATACGTGCCAGCCAACCACAACGGTTCCAATCGCCAAGCACATACCTCGTTTTGGTTTGATCCAATCGATGGATGGCTGGGCGATGTGTGTGCCCGTGTATAAGTACATCGCATTCGTGTTCTTGCAATACGGATAATACGACCTCGTCTGTCACGTCCATGATGTTCTGAGATTTATTCGCATTGGATAGGCGACTTTGTTCACGCATTTCATTGGCTAGTTGGATACGTTCTGGCAATGAACGACTCAGAATGTCTCGTTGCCAATCTGCCGAGCGGAAAAGGGTCCGCATCTGCTGATACGGCTCGTCTTTCGTACAGAAAGCATCACCATGCGCTAAGAGAACACGCCGTCCTTCAACTTCAACCATCGTAGGATCGTCGATAAGCCGAGCTCCTGTGTCGGTTTCAAAACTCTTTCCGATGAGGAAATCGCGGTTACCGTGCATGAGATATAGGGCAGCGTGCTGATTGCACCTTGCGAGGATGGAACGAAGCTCGTTCACAAATTGGCTGTCGTCGTCGTCACCAACCCATGCCTCCACTAAATCACCTAGTAGATAGATGGCTTCAACTTTTTCCGATTCGAGCACCAGTAAATTTCTTAGTGCGTCGAGCCTATTTGGAACTGAGGCGTCGAGGTGTAGGTCCGATACGCAGATTGCGCTCAAGGTAGGACCTTCTCCGCGGCTTCCATTAGGTTCTCGAGTATAGATACTCGGGTCATTGGTCCGACACCACCCGGAACAGGGGTTAACCAGCCAGCCACGTCGATTACGCTGTCAAAATCGACGTCGCCAAGGAGCGACCCATCTGACTGACGTTCGATCCCAACATCGATAACGGTAGCGCCCGGTTTTATCCAATTGCCTTTGATCAGACCGGCGACGCCAGTTGCACTAACCACGATGTCCGCGTTGACGACGTGGGACCTGGTATCTCGTGAAAATCGGTGACAGCTTGTCACTGTGCAACCCGCGCGTAATAGTTCAAGGCAGGTCGGTCGGCCGACATGGTTTGATGCGCCTACGACGGTGGCGTCAAGACCTCGGATCGGAACGTCAGTATTGTCTAGGAGCGACATAATCCCTTTTGACGTGCACGAACGTATCGCAGGTTCTCGCAAGGTCAGCATGCCGAGGTTGTATGGGTGAATGCCGTCGACGTCCTTTTCGGGTTCTATATTTTTGATAACAGCTAACGCGTTTATTTGAGAGGGCAGCGGCAGTTGGACCAGGATGCCATCGATATTTTCGTCTCGGTTAAAGCGTTGGACGGCAGAGATGACCTCGTTTTCGGGTGCGGATTCGTCAAGAAGACAAATTTCAGTACGGAAGCCGACGACTTCACAATCCTTCTTTTTAAGCCGGACGTATATCTGGGACGAAGGGTCGTTGCCCACCAAAATAATGGCTAATCCTGGAGCCCGATGTCCTTCGGCGACGCGGTCGACGGTGCGTCTTGCGATCTTGTCCTTTATGGACTTTGCAATCGCTTCGCCATCGAGAATTCGTGCAGACATCGGGAGGGTCTCTTGGAAAACTAAGGTCGCGGACGTCGAAACGGACTTTATGTGAAGTAACGTTGTCCGTAAACAACGGAAGGCGTGTTTGACCACTTCTGGGCGGATCAGTAAGATCCGGCGCCGCGCGTGGCACCCGCGCGCCGTGCAACATCTGCACCTAGATGTATGATAGACGCCGTCTAGCGGGGTATAGCGCAGTCTGGTAGCGCGCCTGCTTTGGGAGCAGGATGTCGGGAGTTCAAATCTCTCTACCCCGACCAAACGTTGTTGGTGTTCGGCCTATTTTGCGCCTGTAGCTCAACGGGATAGAGCATCGGCCTTCTAAGCCGAGGGTTGAAGGTTCGAGTCCTTCCAGGCGCGCCACGTGCTTTCTAGAGGGGTAAAAAGTGGCAATAGGCGCTCGCGATCCGATCCACATTTTCTGATAGGATCTCGCGCCTCCACGATCAGAGACTCATGCTCTTATTTATTGATGTCTCTTGGACCATTAAGGGATCAGGAACTGTCGAGAAGGGGTTCAATGGTGGATGTAGCTCAGCTGGTAGAGCTCCGGATTGTGGTTCCGGCGGTCGTGGGTTCAAGCCCCATCATCCACCCCATCACAAGATAGAAAACACGGTATGGAAGTGTCGATAGAAACAACTGGAGGGCTGCAACGCCGACTTAAGATTGCCGTTGCGGCGGAGTCCTTTGAAGAGCGCATCAACGAAAGACTCAAAGAAACGAGTCAGCGAGTGAAGCTGGACGGTTTTCGTCCCGGCAAGGTTCCTTTCAAGGAAGTGCGTCGTCGGTTCGGGGGTTCTGTACGTCAAGAAGTCGCTCAGGAAATGATTCAGTCGAGCTATATGGATGCGTTACAACAAGAGGAGTTAGATCCAGCGGGATCCCCTGCGCTCGATGTGATCAATATGGATGTTGGCGCTGACCTCGAATTTACTGCAACTTTCGAGGTGTTCCCGAAGTTCGATATTTCGGACCTGAGTCAAGTTAGCATTAAAAGACCCGAGGGAGTCGTTAAGAACGAGGATCTCGATGGAATGGTTGAACGTTTGAGGCAAGAACGGAAACACTTTCACGAGGTCGAACGACCGGCTGACGTTGGAGACCGTCTGACCGTGGATTTTGAAGGAACTATCGCTGGCGAGTTGTTCGAGGGTGGCGAAGCCGAAGGTGTCGCTTTCATCGTTGGCGAGGGGCAAATGATTGAAGGTATAGACGCTGGCGTTAGAGGAATGAATGACGGAGAAAGTAAGCAGATCCCAGTTACTTTTCCCGATGAATATCAGGATGAGAAGTTACAGGGGAAAGAAGCGGTATTTGACTTGACGGTTACGAAAATTGAGGCGCCTCATTTACCGGATTTGGACGAAAAATTCTTTTCTAGTTTTGGGATCGAGGAAGGAGGAGAAGAAGCGTTTCGCGACCAAGTCCGCGAAAATATGGAACGCGATTTAAAAGTAGCCGTTGGTGGCCAAGTCAAGCGCCAAGTTTTGGATGGACTATCAGAGATCCACGAGTTTCAGCTTCCGCAATCGCTCGTGGATAGAGAGTCGGAGACTTTGCGAACACAGATGCTCCAGCAGTTACGAATAGATCCTTCGTCAGAAAAACCCGAGTTACCGGCCGATCTTTTCTCCGGAGAAGCTGAAAAGAGAGTACGCATTGGGTTAGTGGTAAACCGAATTGTGGAAACATGCGATCTAAAAGTAGACGAAGACCGTGTGCGGGAGCGCGTGGACGAGCTTTCGAAACCGTACGACCAACCTGAACAAATCGTGAATTGGTATTATTCGAATGAAACGCAGCTGCGGCAGATACAGCTTTCAGTTCTTGAAGATCAGGTCGTCGACCACGTGTTAGAGGCGGCCAAGGTTGAAGTCGTTGAAAGTGATTACGACGACATTTTGTCTGGAAGAGCTACCGCTCCTGAACCAATAGAATCGAACCGTGTTGATGGGACTGAAGGCAGAACCGAAGACTCGACGGAGGAAATGTGAATAACGAATTTGATATCCCTAATAGAAGTCTGGGCCTGGTGCCCATGGTGCTGGAACAGAGTGCCCGAGGAGAGCGCTCTTACGACATATACTCGCGGCTCTTGAAGGAACGTATTGTGTTTCTTTGTGGGCCTTTGGACGACATCGTTGCGAATCTCATCGTCGCCCAACTGTTGTGGCTGGAATCAGAAAACCCGGACAAGGATGTACATCTTTACATCAACTCACCGGGCGGATCCGTCACCGCGGGATTGTCCGTTTACGATACGATGCAATTTATACGCTGCGACATCGCCACAATGTGCGTGGGACAAGCAGCCAGCATGGGAGCATTTTTGTTGGCGGCAGGCGCTCACGGAAAGCGGGTCGCGCTTCCCAATTCTAGGATGATGCTGCACCAGCCTTCTGGCGGGTCGCAGGGCGTTGCGGCAGATATCGAGATTCAAGCCCGCGAGATTGTTCTGATTAGGACGCGGCTGAATGAAATCCTGGCTAAACATACGTCCCAGGCGATCGAAAAGATTGCTGAAGATACCGATAGGGATTACTGGATGAATCCAGAGGAGGCACTTGAATACGGATTGGTCGACACGGTTCAGCACGCACGTGATGGAACTGATGCCGAGGCCTAAACGGAGTTTGAATAGCAACGTGTGACCCAGGGAAATTGCGGGTTAGAGGCACAAAACTTGCAAAATATGTGTTGAAACAGCATGGTTAGAGGCGCGTTGGCGGGCGAAGAGTTTGTATGGCGGACGACGACAATAAAGGTGACGAATCAGGGAAGCTTCTCTACTGTTCGTTTTGCGGTAAGAGCCAGCACGAGGTTCGAAAGCTCATTGCCGGGCCATCGGTATTCATTTGTGACGAATGCGTCGAGCTATGCAACGACATCATTCGTGAGGAAGTTCAGGAAAGCTCGGAAGCGAAGGAAACAACCAAGTTACCTGTCCCGACCGAAATTAAGGGGATCCTGGACGAATATGTGATCGGTCAGGAGCACGCCAAAAAAGTGCTTTCCGTAGCCGTCTACAACCACTACAAACGGCTTAACTATAGCGGGACCAAAGATGAAGTAGAGCTGTCGAAATCGAACATCCTTCTCATCGGGCCAACGGGTTGTGGTAAGACGCTATTGGCGGAAACTCTCGCGCGACTCTTAGACGTACCGTTCACGATTGCAGATGCGACGACGCTCACGGAAGCGGGTTATGTGGGTGAGGATGTTGAGAACATCATTCAAAAACTCCTTCAGAAATGTGACTACGATGTCGAGCGAGCTCAAGTGGGTATTGTTTATATCGATGAGATCGACAAAATTTCGAGGAAATCTGATAACCCCTCGATAACCCGTGATGTGTCGGGCGAGGGCGTTCAACAAGCCCTACTGAAACTCATTGAGGGAACGGTAGCGTCTGTCCCTCCTCAAGGTGGTCGCAAGCACCCGCAACAAGAGTTTCTGCAAGTTGATACAGCGAATATTTTGTTTATATGCGGTGGCGCCTTTTCCGGATTGGACAAAGTTATTCTGGACCGATCAGATCAAAGTGGAATTGGGTTTTCCGCCGCGGTCAGCGGTCAGGAGGAGTTAAAGAACATCGGCCAAACACTGCGTAAAGTCGAACCCGAGGATCTGATCAAGTACGGCCTTATTCCTGAGTTCGTAGGGCGACTGCCCATTGTTGCCACGTTAGAGGAGCTGGATTCGGATGCGTTGGTTAAGATTCTTACCCAGCCGAAGAATTCGCTCACGAAACAATACGAAAAGCTCTTTGATATGGAAAGTGTCGAGGTTGACTTTCGTCAAGATGCATTGCTTGCCATCGCTAAGAAAGCAATGGAACGCAAGACCGGTGCGCGAGGCTTGCGGTCAATTCTCGAGGAAGTTCTGCTGGAGACCATGTACGACCTCCCGTCTTCGGAATCCGTTTCCAAAGTGGTGGTCGATGCAAGTGTCATCAATGGTGAAAGTGAGCCCATTCTCCTGTATGAGAATCCTGAGCAAGCCAAGGCCATGCCCGAGGAATAAGGCATTTTGACCTGGCCTTTGTCGTTTCGAGTACCGCTACGAGTTCTTTCTTCTTTGTGGACCAGTTTATTTCTTCCTTACAACTTTGGCGTTTGCTCCGGATGCATGCACCGATACTCAGTCAATGGGATGTAATCGATGACCGATGAATCGAATTTGCTTGAAGACATTGGCGTAGTTCCGTTGCGCGATATGGTCGTGTTTCCGCACGGAGTGCAACCGTTATTCGTGGGAACGCCTCGTTCGATAGCGGCGCTTGAATACGCCATGGCCGGAGATAAACAAGTCTTTTTGGTCAGTAAACGAGATCCTGATACGGAACAACCAAAAGAAAACGATCTATTCGAAGTAGGAACCGTTTCCACCCTATTGCAAGTACTCAAGCTTCCAGATGGAACCATCAAGGTTCTTGTCGAGGGAGGCAGTCGAGCAGTCATTAAGACGTTCAATGATGGAGGTGAATTCTTAGTTGCAACTGTTGAGCTAATAGAAGCCCCCGAACTCGCTGAGCTTGAGCGAGAAGCTACAGCCGGATCACTCATGGCCGAATTTGATCGCTACGTTAAGGTGACCAAACAGCTCACTCAGGATGTCTTAGCGAGCGTGGGGTCCATCGATGACCCCGGGCGTTTGATCGACACCATTGCCTCTCAGTTGGAGCTCAGCCTAGAAGATAAGCAATCGATTCTTGAAGCAGTCGATATACAAATTCGTCGAGAGAAGTTATTTGCATTATTGGATTCAGAAATCGATGTGCAGCAATTGGAAAAGAGTATTCGTGGACGCGTAAAAACCCAAATGGAGAAGAGCCAACGCGAGTACTACTTGAACGAGCAGATGAAGGCTATTCAGAAGGAGCTGAGCAACGACGAGACGACGCTAGATGAACTCGACGAGCTTCGCAAACGAATCGAAGAAGTAGGAATGTCAAAGGACGCAAAGCTCAAGGCGACGTCTGAACTTTCGAAGCTTCGGCTGATGGCTCCCATGTCTGCTGAAGCAACCGTCTCGCGCAGTTATTTAGACTGGTTGTTGAGCGTGCCTTGGAAGAAACGAACAAGGATTCGAAAGGATATTCGTGAGGCGAAAGAACGTTTAGATGCTGATCACTACGGTTTGGAAGAAGTTAAGGAACGAATTCTAGAGTTTCTCGCTGTTCAGGCGCGGGTAGGGAAGGTCAAAGGACCAGTCCTTTGTCTCGTTGGCCCGCCCGGCGTTGGGAAAACCTCACTGGGTGAATCGATAGCCCAGGCTACAAATCGTAAATTTATTCGAATGGCCTTGGGTGGGGTGCGGGATGAAGCGGAGATTCGCGGGCACCGTCGGACCTACATTGGTTCCATGCCGGGAAAAATCGTACAAAAGATAGCGAAGGGGGGCGTTCGAAATCCCCTTTTTCTTCTAGACGAAGTCGACAAGATAGGAATGGACTTTCGCGGGGATCCGGCGTCTGCGCTGCTCGAAGTTTTGGACCCGGAGCAAAACCATGCGTTCGACGATCACTATCTGGAAATAGACTATGACCTCTCGGACATCTTTTTTGTTTGCACCTCGAATTCGATGAATATTCCGCCAGCACTGCTGGATCGAATGGAAGTCATCCGGTTACCGGGCTATACCGAAAACGAAAAGAAGAATATTGCGTCAAGATTTCTTGTGCCGAAACAGAAACGATTAAACGGATTGAGCGATAAAGAGAATTTTTCGATCACCGATGAAGCGTTACTAGAGCTTATCCGTTATTACACCAAGGAAGCTGGAGTGCGCGGACTGGAACGTGAAATAGCGAAGTTATGTAGGAAGGTAGTCACTGAGCAAGCTCTGGATGATGGTGCGGTCCCGGCAGTCGTGGAGCCCGACGCGCTTGAAAAACACAACGGCGTGCGTAAATTCAACTTCGGACGTGCGGAAGAACAAAACCAGATTGGGATCGTCACGGGTCTCGCTTGGACCCAAGTAGGCGGCGAGTTACTTAATATTGAAGCGGTCGCTGTGCCCGGGAAGGGACGCCAGACCAAAACAGGGTCACTGGGGGACGTGATGCAAGAATCGATCCAAGCTGCGATCACGTTCGTCCGCAGTCGGGCGTCGATTCTGGGCGTGCCGCTTGATTTTCACGAAACACTCGATATCCACGTACACGTACCAGAAGGTGCCACGCCCAAGGATGGACCTAGTGCCGGTATCAGTATGTGCACGGCCGTCGTTTCGGTGCTTACCGCGATTCCTGTTCAGGCTGGGGTCGCCATGACGGGTGAAATAACTCTTCGAGGACAGGTGTTACCGATCGGCGGACTAAAGGAAAAACTCTTGGCCGCGCACCGAGGAGGGATTGACATGGTGATCATTCCAGAAGAGAACGAGCGCGATTTGAAGGAGATTCCAGACAATATCAAGGAAGATATAGACATTCGCCCCGTCAAGTGGATGGACGAAGTCATCGAGCTTGCGCTAGAGCGAAGACCGGAGCCTTTGGATGAAGAACTGCCCGAAAATCCGACGATAATGCCTATCGAAAAAACCAAAGATGATGGCCCAGTTGTCAGTCCACACTGACCGGAAGTGAACGAATTTAATAAATCCCTTTGAACAAGCGGCTTGACAGCGTTTTTCGTGCGCTGCTATAAGACGCCCAGAGACGGGCTTTCAGCCGTTTCTCCATCAACCTAAAAGGGCCTATATGAATAAATCAGAACTTATCGATGCAATTGCCGACGAAGCCGACCTCTCTAAAGCATCTGCTGGACGTGCGCTGGATGCCGCGTTGGGTGCGATCGGTCGATCGTTAAGGCAATCGGATCCTGTAGTGCTAGTTGGTTTCGGGACGTTTAATGTACGGGATAGAGCGGCCAGGATGGGCCGTAACCCGCAGACAGGCGCTCCGATTCACATTAGAGCTTCACGGGCTCCAGCATTTAAGGCGGGTAAAGCTCTGAAGGATTCTTTGAACTAACTCAGCTGGACGAGACAAGCCTGGGAATGGGCGGGACGTCGAAATGATCTTCCCGCCCGGCCCCCTTCACCCCCAGGGATTGATTGACGACTGAAGGCGCACCTCAAATGCGCCTTTTTTTGTTCTTGGAATTTGTTGGAGAGTAAATAGTTTGTTACAGAAGATGAGAGATGGCGCTCAGGGCGTGGGGGCGAAAGTCATTGTCGGCATCATTTGCTTCGTCCTCGTAGCATTTGGGTTCGGGACATTCAACTTTTTTACCGAAAGCGAGCCATGGGCGGCTTCCGTCGATGGTGACGAAATTACGGTGCGCGAAGTGCAGATAGAGATTCAACGTCAGAAACGGAATTTGCAATCTCGCATGGGTGAAGAGGCGGATCTCGAACTGCTTGACAATCTTGTCAGTCAGCAAGTTGTCCTTGACTCGCTCATTAACCGAACTTTACTACGGCGAACTGCTGTGGACCTCGACTTAATCGGCTTGGCACAATCATTTCGCGAGGAAGTTGCGGATAATCCGAATTTTCAGGTCGATGGCGTATTCGACGAGTCACTGTATCGATCCACGCTGCAGAATTTGGGGTATTCCCCGCAGAGTTTTGAGTCAGCGATGGAAACGGATGCACAGCTTTCTCAACTTGTGGATTTATATCAAGACACAGCGTTTACGACCGAACGTGAACTTCGGGACGCTGCATCGATGCTTAATCAGACGCGGGACGTCGCGTACATGATGATCGATCCAGACGCATTTGAAGACCAAGTTGATGTAACAGAAGCGGAAATTGCGGACTTCTATGACATCTACCCGGACCAGTTTGTATCCGAGGAGTCGTTTGATCTCGTCTACGTGGACTTTTCCGTTCAAGACCACCGCGATGAGATCGATGTTTCGATGGAAGATGTTCGGTCTGCATACGAGTCAGCGAAGGCTGCATCTGAATCCAATGATCGACGGTTAGCTTCCCACATCCTCCTTGAGGTGAATGAAAATCGATCGTTGACCACCGCTCTGGAGGCGATGAATGATGTTCGAAGTCGTTTGATGGGTGGTGAGGATTTCTCGACTCTAGCGATGGAACTATCAGAAGATCCCGGATCCGCGAGTGTAGGGGGTGACCTGGGGATGGCGGGAAGAGGTGCATTTGTCGCCGAGTTTGAAGACGTTCTCTGGGATCTCACCACGGGCGAAGTCTCGATTCCGTTCCAAACGGAATATGGGGTACATCTCGTGAAGCTTATGGAAATTGAGGCTGTCAAATACCCAGCTTTCAATGACGAGCAATCGGTGATACGCGAAACACTGTTGACAGATCAGGCAAAACGTCTGTTCGAGGAACGTCTGGCGGCGATCGATAAACTTGCATTTGAAGCGACGGATTCCTTGCAGCCAATCGCCGATGCGTACGGTTTAGAGGTTAAATCGGTCCAAGACCTAACTAGAAGCGCTGGTGAGGGTGTGTTTGAAAGCAATAAAGTAAGGCAAGGGGTGCTTGAGATCGATGTCGTCGATAATGGCTTCAATAGTCGGCCGATATTGATAGAAGATACGCACGCCGTGGTCGCACGTTTGGTTGATCGAACGTCGTCGAAACAACGGTCTCTTGACGAAGTTCGGGAGCGCATTGCCGTGCAACTTAGACAAGTTAAAGCCGATGAACACGTTTATACAGTAGTACGCGATACGATAGAGAGACTGGAAAATGAAGAGTCGGCCAGTGGTGTTGCTGCTCGAACAGGGGCGACGTGGGTGCGTTTAGATGCTGCGACGCGGCTTCTTGATACTGTGCCTGGGGCCATTCTGCAACGGGCGTTTGAGATCACGGCACCTGCCGAACGATCGCGATCTGTCGGCGAGGTACAACTTGAGGACGGAAAACACGCGATTGTCCTGGTCACAAACGCGAACCTTGGAGATTTTGGGGCGACGACCGAAGTCCAGCGGTTGCAACTAACAGATCAATTGACCGACTATTTTGGACAGCGAGATTTCGAAGGGTTGATGCAGACGCTGCGTTCGGATGCCTCCATTGAGACAGGGGTAACGGTCATTCCCAATTGACTATCCGGAGCTCGAAGAAGTTACATTGACGTAGATCATTAACTCTTGTCCGGGATAAATGTATTTTCTTGGGTCAAGGGTGTTCCAACTTGCGATAGCGTCTACGGATAAGTTGAATTTTCGAGCGATGGTTGCCAGAGAATCTCCGCTTTTTACCTTGTACCGGATTTCTCTCACGACGGGTTGGCGGACCGTTTGTTGAGGAGGAATGATGACTTTTCTCCCCGGTCTTATGATTTCTTTGGGTCCAATACTATTGGCGCGTATAAGCGTTTCCGTCGTGACTCGATAGCGTTTGGCGATGGTCCAGAGCGATTCTCCTGAACGTACAACGTGGATGGCTCCCTTGGAATTTCGATTTTGATCCGGCGTTGGATAGTCTTCCATTGAAGTCGTTGAGCGGGGAATAAGCAGATAGTTCCCTTCAATTATGCGCGTTCCCTTCATCCTATTGGCTTCTCGCAGTGTCGCGACGTCTGTTCGGTAGTGCAGTGCGATATCGCTTAAAGTCTCATTTTTCAGAATTTTGTGCCGAATCCAGGAAACACGTTCGTTCGAGGGGATGTCAGCCAGGGCCCTTTGAATCGCCTCCCGATCAGGTGCCGGTACCATTAAACGATGCGGACCTCGTGGGTGGGTAGACCACTGATTTAAGGCGGGATTTATTTGATAGAGGGTTTCGATCGAAATCCCTGCTGCGCTGGCAGCCTTGCGTACATCTAATTGAGCAATAGTGTCGACGGCTGCCAACGCTCGTTTATCCATCTCGGCTCGATTGATCGCAAGGTGGAGGTTGTACGTTGCTGGTGCACTGAACACGGCGGCTATGGCGAGAAGCCGAGGGATGTATCCCGCAGTTTCTGCTGGTACGCGTAAATCGAAGAATCCGGCGCCGCCGCTGATTTGATTCCTTGCTCGAGCAACACGACCTTCTCCCCAATTATATGAGGCAATTGTAAGCAGCCAATCGTCGAAACGGCTATTAAGGTAAACGAGATAATCGAGTGCCGCGTCCGTCGACGCAAATAAATCCCGCCGTTCGTCGACCCACCAGTCAATCTTTAGCCCATATCGTTTTGCGGTGCTAGGAATAAACTGCCAAAGGCCTGCGGCTCCACCCGATGAGAAGGCGAAGGGATCAAGCGAACTTTCGATGATGGGAATTAGACAAAGTTCGCCCGGCAAATTCCGACTCAGCACTTTTTCGCAAATGAAGGGCAGATAACGCTCAAGCCGTGGTTGAAGCGATTCGAGGTAGCTTGGATTTTGTTGAAGCCGCGAGATTTCTTGTTGTACGCGGCGGTTGTCAAGGTAATGGTCGAGTTCAAAGGATCTTGATAGTTCTTCAAGGAAGTCGTTTCGGTCTGGATGTAATTCTTCTTCTAGAGAAACCTTTCTATGGTTCAACAGGTGGTCGGTCAATTTCTTTCCAGGTAAAGCGTCGTCGCCGTAAAAGTCCGGTTCGGGCGCCCACTTCACCGTCTGGAGGTTGACGTAACTCTTCGGTTGGTCGGCTGAATAGAACGGTAGAGTCGAACAGCCTTGAATCGGGAAAAACAAAAGCGGAATCGATAGACAAACAACTTGGCTGATCTTGCCCTTCAAGAATCGAGAGTCCAGAATGCTGCGAAACGCCAGTACTTTGCGGAATTCAAAGATCTTTGGCAACTGACGCTAGATCTAAATATTCGGGGCCACCAAGAGGGACTTGTGGGGCGTTCGTCGCTTGGCTGAACTCACAAGTCGGAACTCCATTTTCTATAGTTGAAACTGAAGTTCTTAGTCATGAAGCAAGACGGTTCCATGGCGACGTTATGTTGTGGCTGGGCCCGAGCGGAAACATAGCGAACGCTTCGAGTAAACGATGCATGGTGAAAGCTCGCTTTTATGGGGCCGTTCATACCGAAGAGATCGATGTTACCGACGGGCTCGTAGTCGCAGCCGATAGCTTGCCGTTTCCATCGAATTCGATCGATGGATTGGTGCTGCACCACGTTTTGGAGCTTGGTATGGACGCGCGCGCGGTCCTGCGAGAGGCACAAAGAGTGTTGCAACCGGGTGGGCGCGTCGTGATCTGCGGATTCAATTCGTTGAGCTTGTGGGGGTTGCTCCGATGGCGCTATAGGTTTCGCGGTTTAATGCCGCTTTCGAGTGTCCGGATACAGGATTGGATTTCGGTGCTCGGGATTCAACGGGATCAACCCGTTCGATACTTCAATTGTTATCGTCGGATGCACTTTTCGATAAACCGCATGAACTTTCGACGGATCGCGGAGAAATTAAGGCGAATCCCATTCCCGTTCGGTGATGTGTACGTGATCTGCGGCATTAAACAAAGGAGCGCATTGGTTCCTCCCCATGGAGTTGGATTATCGCGTTTACCCAAGGTCGATTCGATCGGTTTACCTAGGCCGGTTGTACGGCAATGAGCAACATCGAAGTTGAGATATTTACCGACGGTGCTTGCCGTGGCAACCCTGGACCCGGGGGCTGGGCAGCGCTATTACGAAAAGGAACAAGTGAGCGATTGATCAACGGTGCAGAAGCGTCTACGACCAATAATCGTATGGAGCTTCGGGCAGCGATTGAAGGTTTGCGGGCACTTTCGAGAACGACTGACGTGTCGATCACCACAGATTCACAGTATGTGCGTCAAGGGGTGACCGAGTGGATACAACGATGGAAGTCCAATGGATGGAAAACGGCGTCTCGAGGTTCAGTAAAGAACCGGGACCTTTGGGTTGAATTGGATGAGCTCAACGCATGCCACGTTGTAAAGTGGTTTTGGGTCAAAGGACACAGCGGGCATGCAGAGAATGAGCGCGTAGACCGGGCCGCGAACGATGCCATCGACGACCTGTTAAAGGCATAGCGATGCGGCAAGTCGTTGTCGACACGGAGACCACAGGATTGGAACCTGAACGGGGACATCGTGTTATTGAGATCGGGTGCGTTGAGATTCGAGATCGCCGAGTAACCGGGGAACAATTTCACCAATACGTGAACCCTAAACGCGAAATTGATGATGCAGCGTACGAGATCCATGGACTGAGCAACCGTGACCTGGACGATAAACCGGAATTTGCAGCCATCGCGGACGAGTTTATGACATTTATTCGCGGCGCTGAGTTGATCATTCATAACGCGCCCTTTGATGTGGCGTTTCTGAATTACGAGTTATCGAGGATGGAGAGTACAGAGTGCATCGATGATGTTTGTGAGGTCCTAGATTCACTCGCCTTGGCTAGACATAAGCATCCTGGGCAAAAAAATAGTTTGGACGCACTCTGCCGACGCTACGGAATTGACAGCTCTGCTCGCGAACAGCATGGAGCGTTGCTTGATGCTGAAATACTGGCCGACCTCTACCTAACGATGACTGGAGGTCAAACCTTGATGTTTGACGATAGTGGAAGCGATAGCGGACGCACGGCTGCAAAAGCGACCGAAGTTCGGTTGAACGCGAGATCATCGAAGTTGCTTGTACAGCGTCCAACACCGGAGGAATTAGAAGCGCATGAAGCGTATCTGGACAACCTTGATAACGTGGCCCAAGAAGGTTCGGTTTGGCGGCAATTGTTGACTACTGAAGAATCCACTGAACCGCCATCCAACCCGTAATCCCCATCGTCAGTGTGTACGGTAATGCCATGAATACCATGCGCCCGTACGAGAGTCTGATCAGTGGCGCTAGCGATGACGTGAGGAGAAACAAAAAAGCAGCCTGGCCATTTGGCGTGGCGACGCTGGGTATGTTTGTGCCGGTATTAATGGCTACTCCAAGTAAATCAAACTGCTGGCGCGTCAAGTCTCCCGCGACGTATGCCGCTTTGATCTCATTGATATAGACCGTGGCGACAAATACGTTGTCACTAATAGCAGAGAGGACCCCGTTAGCGATATAGAACATGCCTGGCTGCAAGTGTGGTTCGAGCGCGAGTACGTAGTCGATTACGGGAGTAAACAGATGTTGATCGTGGATCACCGCGACGATGGCAAAGAATACGGCGAGCAGAGCGGTAAACGGTAGAGCTTCTTCGAAAGCATGTCCTAGCTGATGTTCCTCAACGATACCGTTTAAAGCGGTTTGTAAGACGATCACCGACAGTCCAACCAAGCCAACCTCGGCGAGTTGAAATGCAAGAGCGCACATCAAAAAGACTCCTGCCACGGCTTGCATAATGAGGCTTGCGTTATCGCGTCCCGTCCTTTCTGCGGTTGCTTCCCGGTCGTATTCTTTGAGTACCGTTAGGACATTCTCCGGAATTCTCGTACCGTACCCAAACCACCCAGTCCATTCGAGCACGAGACAAGTGAACAGTCCGACAGCGAGTACCGGTAAGGTCACGGGTGCCATCACCATGAAAAACTCGATGAACTCCCATTCCATTACTTTAGAGATAAGGAGATTTTGCGGTTCGCCTACAGTTGTAGTTACGCCACCGAGCGCGGTCCCAACGGCGGCGTGCATCATCAAATTTCTTAAAAACGAACGAAACTGATCGAGGTCTTTGCGATGAAGCTCGGGGACCTCTTCGTCATGATCTCCGCTTTCGGAGGCAAAGCGGTGATAAACAGAATAGAAACCGACAGCGACACTAATAACGACGGCGGTAACGGTAAGCGCGTCAAGGAATGCAGACAGGAACGCGGCGACGAAGCAGAAAAGGAACGACAACAAAGCTTTAGAACGAACGCGCAGCAGAATCTTTGTGAATATGAACAACAACAGATCCTTCATGAAGTAAATGCCAGCCACCATAAAGATGAGTAGCAGAATCACTGGAAAGGCACTCTCCAGTTCGTGCAGTACTGTGTCGGGACTGGACAATTGCAAGGCGATGGCTTCCAAGGCAAGTAAGCCACCGGGTTGTAGTGGATAACATTTAAGTGCCATTGCCAGCGTGAAAATAAATTCTAAGACGAGGGCCCATCCAGCGATGTAATGCCCTTGGGGTAAGAGTAAGAGCAGTGGATTTAGGATAAGGAAGCCAACAATCGCCCGTTTGTACCACTCGGGCGCATTTCCGAGGAAGTTCTGCCAGAACGAATCGA
>Ga0209228_1000178_pt1 | contig 31586 bp, 22 predicted proteins | sample METZYME_3_150m_FD_187547 | JGI IMG/M metagenome (GOLD analysis project Ga0209228, IMG submission 187547) | Marine microbial communities from oxygen minimum zone in mesopelagic equatorial Pacific - METZYME_3_150m (SPAdes) (version 2) | ecosystem: Environmental > Aquatic > Marine > Oceanic...
TTTACATGTGTAGCATAGGTGGGAGGCATTGAACCGGAGTCGTCAGGCTTCGGGGAGCCATTAGTGAAATACCACCCTTATAATGTTGAGTCTCTAACCTAGGGGAGTGAATCCTCCTCGGGGACCGTGGCAGGCGGGTAGTTTGACTGGGGCGGTCGCCTCCCAAAGAGTAACGGAGGCGCGCAAAGGTTCCCTCAGTGCGGTCGGTAATCGCACGAAGAGCGTAAAGGCATAAGGGAGCTTGACTGCGAGATCGACGGATCGAGCAGGTACGAAAGTAGGCCTTAGTGATCCGGCGGTTCCGAATGGAAGGGCCGTCGCTCAACGGATAAAAGGTACGCCGGGGATAACAGGCTTATCGCCCCCGAGAGTTCACATCGACGGGGCGGTTTGGCACCTCGATGTCGGCTTATCGCATCCTGGGGCTGGAGAAGGTCCCAAGGGTCGGGCTGTTCGCCCGTTAAAGCGGTACATGAGCTGGGTTCAGAACGTCGTGAGACAGTTCGGTCTGTATCCGTCGTGGGCGTTGGAGTGTTGAGGAGAGCGTTCCCTAGTACGAGAGGACCGGGAAGGACTGACCACTAGTGTACCGGTTGTCGCGCCAGCGGCATCGCCGGGTAGCTACGTCGGGACAGGATAACCGCTGAAAGCATCTAAGCGGGAAGCCCCCTCCAAGATGAGCACTCCCAGGGTCTTTGGACCCTCAGAAGGGCCGTACGAGACTAGTACGTTGATAGGCGGCAGGTGGAAGCGTGGTAACATGTGAAGCCGAGCCGTACTAATCGCCCGAGAGGTTTGACCGACTGCTACCCCAGTCACTCCATGCCAGCTTGTTATTTCAAGTTGGCGACCATCACAAAAGGCTTTTCCACTCGACCTCTGTTATCGACTAGTACCGCGAGGGACCAAGCGTATAGAAGTATGCGACTGGTCGCAGCGGTCTGTTGCTTGTCGGTGGCTATAGCGTAGAGGCTACACCCGTTCCCATCCCGAACACGGCCGTTAAGCTCTACTGCGCGGATGGTACTGCCGGGGTCGCCCGGTGGGAGAGTACGTCGCTGCCGACTCTATACAAATGGCCCGTCCGAATTTGTCGGACGGGCCATTTATATTTGAGTTAGACGAGCGCTTAAGATCCGATCAGCGCTCAGGCAATTGATTGATGGTAACAATGGGGTTTAACGTGCTCTGAACGTAGAGCTTGAATGGACTAGGATGGATACGACATTGTATCCTGGGCTTAGCAGAACACCGATAACATGAAAGCCACTATTTCTTGACTAAAGATCCCATCTCAGCGCAAGAGTCGAATCCTGTGGAGGCAACCCAAGCAGGCTATGTGACTCTTGTAGGTCGTCCGAATGCTGGTAAGTCAACCCTCCTCAACCAGCTGGTAGGGGAACATCTCTCTATAGTTACACCTAAGGCACAGACTACTTGGCAACGGGTGACGGGGATACTCTCAGTCGGAACTGATCAGATGATCTTTCTAGACACTCCGGGGTTGCTTGAAGCGAAGGATATGCTTGAGCGTGCGATGCTTGGAACTGCACTAGAGGCTCTGGCTGAGGCTGACATCACTATACTGTTAATTGACTCGACTACAAAACCTAACTCAGGTGAAACAGCTTCAACTATCGAAGCTCTTAGCGAAAGCAGCGCTCCCCTGCATATAGCTCTGAATAAGGTGGACATTGCCGGTGAAGAATCCCTCCAGGCTTGGGAAGCCTGGGCTGATAGAGAGCTCTTCGGATCGGTATATAGGCTTTCGTCCCTTACCGGGGAAGGCACCGATGCGCTGCTAGAGGGACTTCGTGCAGATTTGCCCGTCGGGCCGTTCTTATACCCCGAAGAAGATATTGCATCGGATCCGGTTCGCTTCTTTGTAGCGGAACTGGTTCGGGAAACAATCTTCGAACTCTATCACCAGGAGATTCCTTACTCGACATTCTGTCACGTAGAAGAATTCCGGGAAAATCAAGATCCAGCCTACGTGCGAGTCCAAATCTTTGTAGAACGAGAATCACAGAAAGGGATTCTTATTGGAAAGAAGGGAAGGGCAATACGGGAGCTTGGGGAAGCATCAAGGATTAAGATAGAGCGCTTCGTCGACACGCGGGTGTATCTGGACCTGTGGGTCAAGCCATTAAAAGCGTGGCGCAAGAATAGAGGCTATTTGAAGCGACTTGGCTTCCGACTACCCAAAGGTGATGAGTCGAATGCTTCCTAGACTCCTCAGGCCATGAAACCAAACAATAAAGTTTCCGCGGATCACGTGATGCGCGCACTTTCAGAATCGAAGCGTGGCCCACTCAAGCCGAAGGAGTTAGCAAGAACGTTAGGGGTCCCCTCAAGTGGATATCATAGCTTCAAGCGCTTTCTGACGTCACTTGAGAAGGCGGGTAAGATCCAGAGGGTTAAGGGCCACCGGTTTATTATACCGGAAAATATTGGACTTGAGTCCGGTGTTATAGCGCTGACAAGGGCTGGGGATGGCTTTGTCCGGTTAGACTCGGATTCCAAAGATGTCTTTATAGGCGCGAGGCATCTCAATACTGCGATGGATGGTGACCGAGTATTAGTTCGGATCGAGTCAGGCAGGCGCGGACGGAGTCCTGAGGGAGTTGTAGCCAGTGTTCTTGATCGTTCTCGTGATACAATTGTGGGAACGTTCCGGTACTCCAGGCGCAGAAGTACCGTGATCCCATTGGATCAAAAAGTCATAAAGGAAATTCTAATCTCTTCGCGCCATTCCGGTGGCGCGGATGAAGGGGACGTCGTAGTTGTGCGCCTAGATTCATATGGCGAAGGTGATAAAAGTGCGTCCGGTAGAGTCGAGGCGGTTCTGGGAAAGCTTACGGATCCAGGCGTAGATGTGTTAGCCGTGGCCCACGGGTTCGCACTTTCCTTTGATTTTCCTGCTGATGTTGCTGCTGCTGCCGAAAAGGATGCCCGCCAGGGTATAGCCGATCCTGGTATCAAGCGGGTAGACCGCACTGACCTCTGTATTTTCACAATCGACCCGGAAGAGGCGAAAGATCACGATGATGCACTTTCGGTTGTCGTGCTGGGACGGGGTCGCTTTGAAGTTGGCGTGCATATTGCTGATGTATCCCATTTTATTCCTGAAGCGGGTCCGGTCGATGTAGAAGCTCTATCAAGAGGTACGAGTGTCTATTTGGTGGACCGTACAATTCCGATGTTACCAGAGGTCCTCTCCTCTGATGTTTGCTCTCTGAGATCAGACGTTGAGCGTCTTACTTTGTCACTATTCATAGAGTTGGATGGGGCTGGCAAGATTTATGGGCACCGATATGAACGGGCATGTGTTCGCAGTCGTGGTCAGTTCTCGTACGAACAAGTACAGGGTGTCTTGGATGGGTCTGTGGGCATCAGCAAGGCTATAGACGAAGCTCTGCGTACCCTAGATGATCTAGCTAGATCTCTAAGAAAGGTAAGGAACGATCGTGGGGCATTAGACCTAAACATTCCCGAAGCAAAGGTAGTCCTGAATGAGAAAGGGCACCCAGTTGACATACAGCGTAGCCAGCGCCTCGAGAGCCATCGGCTCGTAGAAGACTTCATGATACTAGCAAATGAGGTCGTGGCGGCTGACATGGAAACCAGGGAACTCTCTGCCATTTATCGGATCCACGAGCCTCCGATGAGTGAGAGCACAAAGAGTTTGCGTGAACTCCTTACCAAGGTTGGATACAAACTTCCCAAGGGAAGGTCTCTCAAGCCCAAAGACCTCCAACGACTCCTCGATCAAGTACAAGGTCGTCCTGTCGAAGCCCTTATATCAAGAGTAGTGCTGCGGTCACTCTCGAAGGCTCGATATGATATTCGGAATCTCAGTCACTTCGGCCTCGCTTCTCCGGGCTACTTGCATTTTACCAGCCCTATTCGTCGCTACCCAGACCTTATGGTTCATCGTGAAATCATCCGGTCGTTCATTCACGAAGAAGAAAAGATTGATGGAGATCTCGAAACACTCCAGTCGATAGCTGAGCATTCAAGCTCAAGAGAACAGGAAGCCGCAAAAGCGGAGAGGGCCTCTGTTGACTTGAAGAAGGTAGAATTTATGGAAGGGTATCTCGGGGAAGAATTTATTGGCCAGATATCCGGGGTTGCAGCCTATGGGTTCTTTGTGACGCTTGATACATACTTTGTCGATGGATTGGTTCACGTAAACAGTTTAAGAGACGATTTTTATCAACTAGATCGAGATGCCTACGCTATCATTGGTGAACGAGGACAGCGTCGGTACCGTATTGGAGATCGCGTCCGTGTCCAAGTCTCACGGGTCGACAAAGAGGCTCGACATGTGGATTTTTTGCTGGTCCGAAAAATGGCATGGAAAGATTGACTTGGTGATTAAGAGAAAGATACCCTCAGAATCACTGGAACATTTCCTAGTGTACCTTGCTGATAGGCATCAATAAACACGATGAATAGGGAGCAACTTCAACAGCTTGAGGAGCTTGATCACAAGGTCCAGGAGCTTAGGGGGTACCTTTGACCTGGAGTCACGCCAAGAGCGTTTAGGGACTCTAGATCAGGAAATGGTCCAGCCAGGTTTCTGGGATAATCAAGACCAAGCGAAAGCCACAATTGATGAATCAAACCGTCTCAAAGGCTGGATTGATCCTTGGTCGAGCTTAGATGCTCGAGTTTCTGAGTTAACAGCGTTGGTTGAACTCCTAGAAGAAGAAGAAGACACTGAGCTGGACGCAGAGTTCATTCGCGGACTTGCTTTAGCGGAAAAAGACCTAGAAGCGCTCGAGGTTAGGACCATGCTTCAAGGTGGAGATGACCACCGAGACGCGATCGTGACAATCCACCCAGGTGCTGGGGGACTGGAATCACAGGATTGGGCAGGAATGCTCAAGCGTATGTATACGCGTTGGTCTGAGCGTCGGGGGTTTGAAATTGAGGTGTTAGATCTCCAGCCGGCGGAAGAGGGTGGAATCAAGAGTGCGACGCTTGAGATTAAGGGCGAATGCGCCTACGGATATCTTAAGGCAGAAGGCGGTGTACATCGCCTTGTTCGTATCTCTCCATTCGACCAGCAGTCGCGACGTCACACGTCATTTGCAAGCGTATTCATATACCCGCTAGTTGAGGATGACATTGAGATTGACATTGATGAGTCAGATCTTCGCATTGATACCTACAGAGCTTCCGGTGCGGGTGGACAGCATGTCAATAAGACGGACTCAGCCGTGAGGATCACACATGAGCCGACTGGTCTCGTTGCCACATGTCAACAAGAGCGCTCTCAGCATAAGAATAGAAGCACGGCCATGAAGATGCTTAGAGCGGCTCTGTATCAGCATGCTTTGCAGGAACAAGAGCGTGAGCGGGCAGTGCTCGAGGCGACTAAGACTGAAATAGGGTTCGGAAATCAGATCAGATCTTATGTTTTTCAACCCTACACTATGGTGAATGATCATCGCACAGAGCTAAAGATCACTGACGTCCAGGGAGTTATGGATGGTAATCTTGATCCATTCATTGAGGCGTACTTAAAAAAGATTGGTGCGGCCTCCGCCGCCTAGTAGGATTGGAGATATATGGACGACTTTAATCAGATTTTACGAGCACGGCGTGAGAAACTGGACGCCCTTAGAGAGAAAGGGGTTGAGCCGTTTGCTCACAGTTATATCCCTTCTCACCGATCCGATGAAGTCATAGTCGGCTTCGAAGAGCTAGAGACTAAGGAAGGGTTGGCGGAGGGTGGTGAGGGTGAGCACACTTCGGTTGCTGGTAGGATCTTAAGTTGGAGGGATCACGGAAAAAGTCACTTTGCCCACGTTGGCGACGCCGGTGGGTCAATTCAGGTTTACTTCAAGAGCAATATTATTGGGGACGAGCGTTTTGAAGAGCTCAACCTTCTTGACCTTGGAGATTGGATCGGTGTTGAGGGGCCAGCCTTCCGAACTCGAACTGGAGAGGTCACGATTCGAGCGGAATCCTACACTCTCCTAACTAAGTCACTACGACCGCTTCCCTTCGGCAAGACTGAAGAAAATACTGAGACGGGAGAGCGGATTGAGCATTCTGGGTTTGCGGACCCAGAGACTCGGTACCGGCAGCGCTATGCAGATCTTGCTGTGCATCCTGACCTCAGGAGCGTGTTCGAGACGCGCACCAAGATCATCAGATCGCTTCGGGGTTTCTTGGACTCTGAGAAATTCCTAGAAGTCGAGACTCCTGTCCTTCAGCCCCTTTATGGTGGTGCATCGGCTAAGCCGTTTGTAACCCATCATGAAGCTCTAGGGTTGACCATGTACCTCCGTATTGCAGATGAACTCTATCTGAAGCGCCTCTTAGTGGGTGGGCTCGATCGGGTATATGAAGTTTCAAAGGATTTTCGCAACGAAGGTTTGAGCCGGGTCCATAACCCAGAATTTACGATGCTTGAGTGGTATCAGGCATTCACTGACTACAATGATCAGATGGTTTTGGTTGAACGTCTCGTAGGCCATGTGCTTGATGAAGTGGTGAGCACCAGAGAATTGAGATATGGGAAGGAGATGATTTCGTTTGAACCGCCTTTCCCGCGGATACCGTTGGTAGGTGCTTTGTCAGAGGCCCTTGGAGTCGATGTTTTGGATTTAGAAGATCAGGTGTTACGGGAGAGAGCGAAGGCTCTCGGACTAGACGATCTTGATACAGCGGGCCGGGGTAAGTTGATCGATAAGCTCTTCGGTGCTCTGGTTGAGCCGAATCTGGTACAACCAACGTTCGTGATAGACCACCCAAAAGAATTGAGCCCACTAGCAAAAGAACATCGATTGGATTCGCGACTGACGGAGCGTTTTGAACTGTATGCGGGTCGGGTTGAGCTCTGTAATGGCTTCACTGAACTGAATGATCCCCTGGATCAAAGAGCCCGTTTCGAGGCGCAAGCCGGGCTGCGTGATGCCGGGGACGATGAGGCACAGCAGATTGATGATGATTACCTACGTGCTTTGGAGTATGGAATGCCACCAACAGGTGGTGTCGGACTGGGGGTGGACCGCTTTGTCATGATGGTTACTGACCAACCCTCAATCCGGGATGTGATACTCTTCCCAATCCTAAGGCCAGAGGAGTGACTCGCTTACTTCATCAGGATCATCGTGATCGTCTGCACTGGTTCATTGCACGGCACTACCTCAGAGCCGGTCGCGGTCGCGGCTTCCTATCTCTTATCACCTGGATCGCTCTTGGCGGGGTAATTGTCGGAGTAACTGCGCTTGTTGTTGTGATAGGCGTAATGAGTGGCATGCAGAAGGACTTACAAGCCAAGATTCTAGAGTCAACGCCCCACATTATCGTGCTTGAGTCTGGCACAACGCTCCGGCTCCACGAGTGGGAAGAAGTAGTCGATTTAGTTATGGAAGTAGATGGGGTTGTGGGGGCTGCACCTTTTGTCCTCTCACAAGTTTCCGTGGCTCGTACGGGCACTGATGGTCTTTATCCGCAGTCAGCGAATCTATACGGAATTTCAATTGATACAGGGCAAGTCGCACCGACTGAGATGGAACGTCAGATCGTAGAGGGAAGTTATAATCTTACGCTGCCCGAATCTGGCTTGTCTCCGTTATTGATGGGTGTGGGACTGGCAGATCGCATGCAGCTTTTTGAGGGAGACACACTGCTGGTCGTTTCATTCGAGAATCTCAAGATGGACATTCTAGGTGGGCTTAACCCGACCATGCGGCAGTTTGAAGTGACTGGTGTTTTCACAACTGGCATGTACGACTATGACATGCAGAACGTGTATACCACCCTCGAGGCGGCTCAGGAACTTGTCGGGATTACAAATCCTGGTGTTGTCGGCGGAATCGGGGTGAGAACCGGGCAGCCTGAACTCGCAGATGAGGTTCGCGGAAAAATTCAAGAGTCATTGGGTTTTCCTTTTTATGCAGAATCTTGGATGACAACGAATAGAGCTCTGTTCAGTGCTCTTCGCCTCGAAAAGATCGCTATGGGCTTGATCCTCGGTCTCATCGTACTCGTTGCCGCCTTCAACATCGTGAGTACGCTTGTGATGGTTGTTGCAGATCGGACACGAGAGATTGGGATCCTCAAGGCTATGGGTATGACACGCAGGGGTATCATGCGAGTCTTTGTGCTGCAGGGTGCGTGGATTGGAGTCGCTGGGACAATGGTCGGCACAGCATGTGGGCTTATTTCAGCCTTCCTGATCGGGCATTTTGAGATTATTCGGATACCTCCGGACGTGTATTTCGTTGATCACCTACCAGTATCTCTGAATCCGTTGGATGTATTAGGGATTGTTGTAGCTAGTGTGACGATCGCTTTTGTGGCAACGATCTACCCAGCGTGGAAGGCTTCGAGATTGGAACCAGTGGACGCTATTCGGCATGAATAATCAGGTATCTGCCCAGGCCCCTGTTCTCAGCGCGAGGAATGTGCAGAAGAGCTTTCTCGGAGGTGATGGAACCCAACTAGACATATTACTGGGCGTTGACCTGGATGTCGGCTCGGGAGAACGCATAGCAATCACTGGAGCAAGCGGTACGGGAAAGTCTACGCTCCTGCATATTCTCGGATCTCTAGACCGCCCGTCTTCAGGTCAAATACTTGTTGATGGTAAGGCAGTCTCAGAGTTATCCGAGGATGAGTTAGCTGAAATGAGGAATCACTATGTGGGCTTCGTCTTTCAGTTTCATCATCTGCTTCGTGAATTTACGGCTCTCGAGAACGTGATGATGCCTGCCCTGATAGCTGGCGTGGCACAATCAGAAGCTCGTGATAGGTCCAGAGAGCTTTTAGAAGAGGTTGGAGTAATAGGACGAGAATCACACAAACCGCGGCAACTGTCTGGTGGTGAGCAACAACGAGTAGCAGTTGCGAGGGCATTGGTGAACCAGCCGCTTGTTTTGCTTGCTGATGAACCATCCGGGAATCTTGATACCCAGACGAGTCAGCGCTTGCACGATCTTATTTTTGAGCTTCGAGCAGGGCGTGAACTTTCAATGGTGGTGGTTACTCATAACTTAGATTTAGCCCACAGGGCAGATCGTGTGCTCGTTTTACAAGAAGGACGACTCGAACTGGCACCTAAGGAGTACCCAGGACAATGAGATCGAATCACCAAGGTCTACGTATCACTTCCTCAGAGGGCTTATAATTAGCTATGCCTGGTGACCTCTGTGAAAATTGTGGATCTAATCCGGCGACGGTTAATCTCACACAGATAGAGAATGACGAGATGTTCTCGTACCATTTGTGTGAGGATTGTGCCGCCCAAAAAGGACTGCAAGCTACTACTGATCTTTCGGCCTCTCCTCTACCAGATTTTCTCGCCCAAATAGGTGATGAGCCCAAGGAAGAAGAAGATTCAAATAGCGAATGTTCATTTTGTGGATTGACGTTTGCTGCTTTCCGTGAGACTGGTCGACTTGGGTGTCCGCACTGCTACGAAACTTTTGAGGCGCACTTGCGCCGACTACTGAGGCGGGTTCATGGCGGCACCAAGCACGTTGGAAAGATTTACCTTCCACCAGACCCAACAGTCTCTGAGATAGAGAAACGAATGAAGGCGCTGAGTAGAAAACTCAACAGGGCAGTAGAGACGGAGGATTTTGAACGAGCTGCGGAGCTAAGAGATCAGATACGTTCATTAGAACCGGTATCATAAGCATGCTGCCCCAAAGAGCTGTGCTATCTAGGTGATGAACGATTTTAGCACGATTCCTGATTACGGATTGAGCTGGCTAGAGGCTAGCGGTGATCATTCGGATATTGTGCTCTCGACCCGAGTACGCCTAGCACGTAATCTGCAGGGCCATGCCTTTGGAGCTCGAGCCCGTGTAAATGACAGGCAGGCAGTATTGGCCAAATTCAAAGAGATCTTAGCACGTTCTGAAAGTTTGACGAAGGGTACGTTACTTGAAATGAAGGATTTAGGGCCCAGGGCCAGACGTATCCTTCTGGAGCGGCGATTGGTGACCAGCGATCTGCTTGGAAAAACTGAAGGTGATCCACCATCTGGCACAGCTGTTCATTTTTCAGACCGGGATCCTCTTAGCGTGATGGTAAATGAAGAAGATCACCTTCGAGTACAGAGTCTGCTTTCGGGGCTTCGAATTCAGGAGTCTTGGGAAATTGTAGACTCTCTTGATGAAGAATTGGGCCAAGAACTTCCTTACGCATTCCACCATGAATTCGGATTCCTCACGAGTTGTCCGACCAATGTGGGCTCAGGGCTACGAGCCTCAGTCTTCATGCATTTACCGGGCCTTGTGCTTACTAAAGAGATCGGAAAAGTGCTACAGGGCCTAACTCAAGTTGGCTTGACTTTTAGGGGCCTTTATGGTGAGGGCTCAGAGGTTGTCGGCAACTTTTTTCAGGTTTCTAACCAAACTACCCTGGGGAAGAGTGAAGAAGATCTAGTTGATCACCTCGACAAAATTGTCAGGCAGGTCATCCAGTATGAGATTCAAGCCAGGCAGGTACTATTAAGGGATGCAAGGAGTGTGACGGAGGATAAGATATGGAGGGCTTATGGGCTGTTACGTTATGCCAGAGCCCTATCCTTTGAAGAACTGATGAATTTATTGTCAGGGGTACGCCTTGGATTGAGTCTGAAACTACTCCCAGGGCTCCGTGTATACACTTTGAACAAAATGATGATATTTACGCAGTCTGCGCACTTAGAGCAGGCTGTGGGGCGGGATTTGGTATCACAGGAAAGAGATTCTCACCGGGCTGCATATGTGAGACGGATCCTTGCCTCAGAGGGTGACGTGACAGAGAACTCATGATTCCAGGACTACAGTGCTCAAACTAAACAATCCCAGCTAGCGATGAATTACAACTTCACCGACCGGGTCCGAAAAGTTTTGGCTATGGCTCGTGAGGAAGCGATCCGCCTGCAGCATGATTATGTCGGAACTGAGCACATTCTGCTCGGCTTGATCCGTGAAGGTGATGGTGTGGCATCGGTAGTGCTTATTACTCTGAATGTTGACCTTGAGCAGGTTCACGAACGTGTAGAAGAGTCAGTCCGGAAGGGAAAGGCGACGATAGCGCTTGGAGAACTACCCTATACTTCTCGTGCGAAGAAGGTTCTAGAGTTTGCGATGGCCGAAGCCCGGGATTTCAGCCATTCATATGTGGGGACTGAACATCTGCTGCTGGGTCTTCTGCGAGAGGAGAAGGGTATTGCAGCTCAGGTCCTGAACTCGCTTGGCGTAACACTTGATGAGGCTCGAGGAGAGACTCTCAAGGTACTAGGCTCTTCAGATACGGCGACATCTGAGCCCGCAGGGATTGGCGGCGGTGGAACCACTGCGTCTCCTGTGCATGACGATAAGAAGTCTAAGACTCCTGCCCTAGATCATTTTTGTAGAGATCTTACTGAGTTGGCTCGCAAGAATGAGCTTGATCCAACGATTGGCCGAGAAGATGAAATTGAAAGGGCTATTGAGATTCTTTGTCGAAGGAAGAAGAATAATCCCGTTCTAATTGGAGAGCCGGGAGTGGGTAAAACCGCCATTGTAGAAGGTCTCTCACAATTAGTTGCGAGTGGTGAAGTTACAGACGCACTGACGGATTACCGAGTTCTTGCACTGGACATGGCTGCCGTAATTGCGGGTACAAAATACCGTGGCCAATTCGAAGAGCGGTTGAAGGCAGTGATGAATGAGATCGAACAGACTAAAACGGTAATTCTGTTTATCGATGAAATGCACACCCTCGTTGGTGCAGGAGCTGCTGAAGGGGCCATTGATGCATCTAATATGCTTAAGCCTGCGCTCGCCAGAGGTGAACTCCAATGTATTGGAGCCTCAACCCTAAATGAATATAGGAAATACATAGAGAAGGATGGGGCACTGGAACGACGTTTCCAGCCGGTAGTTGTGGACCCCCCTAAAGTTGAGGAGACGGTTGAGATACTTCGGGGTCTCCGGGGCCACTACGAGGACCATCATCGCATTGTCATTCCTGATGATGCACTTGAACATGCAGCTAAGCTTGCTGACCGCTACATCACAGATCGCTTCCTTCCTGATAAAGCGATTGATGTCATTGATGAAGCGGGTGCTCGAGCCCGAATCGCTAGCCAAGTTCCTCCACCTGAAGTTGAAGGGCTCAAAGACCAACTTGCTGAGATTGGACAGAAGAAGGAAGCTGCTATTGGTGATCAGGATTTTGAGCGGGCTGCCGAGCTTCGTGATGAGGAACGAGAATTCAGTAAGTTGATTAGAGCGAGGCAGGAAGAGTGGGAAGAAGAAAGAAAGCAGCATCGTCCGGAGATTTCTCCTGATGACGTAGCATTTATTGTTAGTCGATGGACTGGAGTCCCTGTAACGAGGATTCGCCAGACAGAATCAGATCGTCTAGTACACATGGAAGACGAGCTTCACAAGAGAATCGTCGGGCAACAAGATGCGATTGAGGCCGTTAGTCGAGCGATCCGCCGGAGTCGTGCAGGGCTTAAGGATCCGCGAAGGCCGATCGGCTCTTTCATTTTTTCTGGACCTACAGGTGTAGGAAAGACAGAGCTTGGACGTGCACTCGCAGAATTTCTGTTTGATGACCCTGAAGCTCTGATTCGGGTCGACATGAGTGAATACATGGAAAAGTTCTCTGTTTCACGCCTGATTGGGGCCCCTCCGGGGTATGTGGGTTACGAGGACTCTGGTGCACTCACCAAGGCTGTTCGCAGAAGGCCGTATTCCGTAGTGCTGCTAGACGAAATTGAAAAAGCCCATCCAGACGTATTTAATATCTTGTTGCAGGTGCTTGACGAAGGCCATCTGACGGACAATTACGGCCGTGTCATCGATTTCAAGAACACCGTTCTCATCATGACATCGAATCTTGGGGCACGAGATATTACAAAAGGACGAGGCCTTGGCTTCCAGACAGGTGATGCAAAATCAAGCTATGAAATAATGAAGGATAAGGTTCGGAAGGAGATTGAGCGGGCTTTTAATCCGGAGTTTTTGAATCGCATAGATGACACCATCGTGTTCCATTCACTCTCAAAAGACGAGATCGCCCAAATTGTTAGCATACTCCTGGCCGATGTACGGGATAGGCTAGCAGAAGAGGATATGACGCTGACCCTGAGTGAAGCAGCGGTTCAGTTTCTAGTAGAAGAAGGATATGATGAGAAATTCGGAGCACGTCCTCTGAAGCGAGCGATACAGCGTTTCCTGGAGGATGCGCTATCGGAGAAGATTCTCATGGCTGAGTTTGCTCCCGGTGATGAAATCGAAGTCGATATAGATTCGTCAGGGGAGAGGCTTGCGCTCCGAGCGGAGCCTGCAACTAAGACGTGATCAGACCCAGCATTAGTAGGTTCCTCGCTCTTGTGAAGGCCACCGCAGTAGCGGCGGCCTTCTTTACGGCTCTACTTGCAGGTTCCCCTGAGAGACTATTCGGGTGGCAAGGACAGCAAGGCATAGTTTCGGTTGACACTGTGATAGTTGAGGGGGCCTCTCAGCGTATCCAAGACCAAAGCGTCTCAGCCATATTCGGTATTCAGGCGGGCTCAGAGATTACGTACAGGGATATTCAACGAGGTATCAAGGCATTATATGCGACCGGTCAATTCAGTGATATTGTCGTTCGTGCTAGAGGTGTCTCACCGGTCGAACTCGTAGTCCAGGTTGAAGAATATCCTCGTATTCGTTCGGTTCAGATTAATGGCCTTGAGAGTTTTTCGGCCCGCCAAGTTAGAGATACTACAAACCTTGAGGCAGGCCTCCCAGTAAATTTGCAGAGGATCCTAGACGCGAAAGCTTACGTCCGTCAGGAATTGTCAAGCAGGGGAATTCCGTTTGCTCAAATTGATGAACGCCTAGTTCCGGTTGATGGCGGATTTAATGAGATCGATCTGATATTAGACGTTATTGAAGGGCAGCGTGTCACTGTGTCGCGTGTAGAATTCATCGGTAACGAAGGGATCGCCGAGGATGAATTACATGGAGCGATGTCAACGAAATCTGAAGGTTTTTGGTGGTTCCGTTCCGGTGACTTTGAAGCATCAAGGCTTCAGGTAGACCTTGAAGAGAATCTTCCACAGTTCTACGGATCTCGGGGATATCTCGATTTTCGAGTTATTTCTGATACAGTAATCGTTGATCCAAACAGTGGAAAATCAATCTTACGGGTTGAAGTCGATGAAGGTGAACAATATCGACTAGGGTCGTTCAGTGTGAATGGAAATACACAATTCACGACCGAGGCACTGGAAGTTCTTTTCCAGGAAGCAGGTGGTGGTATCCTGAGTAGCCTTGGGTTTGGTGGGGGAGATTCAGAAGGAGTCAGCGGCCAAGTTTTTGATGCTACTAAGTTCAACCAAGCGATGGCCACGGCTGAAGAACAGTATCGGAATGAGGGCTATCTCTATATACGAATCAATCCGGTGATCGATAGGAAAGCTGGCACGAACGGTGAGGCTCCAATCGTGGATGCTGTCTGGGAGGTGGTTGAAGGTGCTCCAGCACTGGTAAATCGTATCGCGATCATAGGCAACGAGTACACCTACGAATGGGTGATCAGGAACCAAATCTTTGTTCTCCCTGGAGATGTTTATAGCCAGAATCGTGTGCTCCGAAGCTATCAAAACATTTCATCTCTGGGCTTCTTTGAAGCTCCGATGCCGTTTCCAGACATTCAGCCCAACGAAGATGGTGATGTCGATATCACTTTCAACGTGGTCGAAAAGCAGACCGGTTCAATCAATTTTGGTACATCTATGGGCGGAGGATACGGGCTCTCAGGGTTCGTTGGATACCAACAACCAAACCTGTTTGGTCAGGCAAAGTCAGGTAGCCTCCGTTGGGACTTTGGGCGATACCTTAACAGCTTCGAGGCGAGCTATACTGATCCTGCACTTTTCCAGTCTTTGATGTCAGGATCATTATCACTGTTCAATTCAAGGGACCGCTTTTTCCAATTTTCAACCGGAAGAAGAACCCGACTCGGCACATCAGCTCGGGTTGGGTTTCCGTGGCCGAATTCGCGTGTAAGTCGTGTGTTTCTAGGGTATAGCATCTCTCGAACTAAGTATGAACTGTTCACCGATGTGGAAGATACTTCCCTCTTTGGTCGTCCGCCGGGGTTGCAGAGTCAGCTCTCGGTAACCCTCACTCGCCAGACTCTGGATCATCCACTCTTTCCGACAGTTGGTTCCCGGCAAAACGTGGTTGTGGAATTCAACGGAGGATTATTAGGAGGGAATGGGGATTTCACAAAGATCCTTACAGAAGCCAACTGGTGGCTACCCGTAGGGAGCATGGCGGATGGTGAGGGTCCGAACCAAGGGCCTCGCTTTGCCCTGGGTCTCACACTCCGTGCTGGATCTGTATTCGGGGACGCAGGTGCATTTCCCTTCGACCGATTCTGGATGGGTGGAGTACAGTTTGGTCAAAATCTTCGTGGATATGATGAGACATCAATTACCCCGCAGGGATTTGTCCCGGAAGGCAGGGCAGGCGGTATCATGGAGATTGAGCGTTTAGGTGACGCATTCTTCAGTCTTACAGCGGAGTACGCCTTGCGCATGAGTGACCAGTTTGGGGTCTCCTTATTTTACGACGCAGGTAACGTTTGGAGAGAGCCTAGTGATATTGATCCAACACGTCTCTTCCGAGGTGCTGGTGTTGCTGCGCAGGTAGTTACCCCGTTCGGTCCAATCGGCATAGACTATGCATACGGATTCGATAAGACAGAACCGGGATGGCAGCTTCACTTCCGCTTGGGCCAGGGTTTCTAGATCTTCAGAACTAAGAGTGCAATACCAGAGGAGTTAACTGAAATGCGACGCACCGTGATACCTCTTCTAGTGGGGGCCCTTTTTTTAGCTGCTGCGGGGTCGTTAGAAGCTCAAGCCTTTAAGATCGGATACATCCAGTCTCAAGAGATCTTGGCGGCCCATCCGGGTACAGCGGAGGCCCAAGCACAGCTGGAGCAAGAAGGGCAAGCCGCTGAAGAAGAAATGCAGCGTATTCAGACGGAGTTGCAGAATATGCAGCAGCAGCTTCAGCAACAATCCCTGACTTTATCCCCTGAGGCTAAAGCCAATCGTGAAGCGCAACTGCAACAGAGATTGGTAGAGGCCGAACAGCGCGCCCAACAAATGCAGGCCGCGCTCCAACAAAGGCAAGCAGAGCTTATACAACCAATCATGGAGGAGGTTACCTCTGTGATTGAGGCACTCCGTGAGGAGGGAAATTATTCCCTTATTCTAGATGCAGGTGCTGGTTCAATTATTTCAGCAGACCCGAGCCTGGACCTTACACAAGAGGTCATATCGCGTCTGGAGTCTGGCTCAGGTGCAAATCCCGGGGGCGAATAGAGTACCTAGAAAAAGAGTAAAGCGTAGCAGGAAGGGCCCAGGGCGCGACTCTAGCGCTTTGGGCCTTTTTTAGTGTTGACCACAGTTCGATGATCATAGATCACCTAACCACAGAGTGGATCTGAGTTATGAGTGAGAATAGAAGACAAAATCCCGAGTCCCCTGGGCTGACAACGAAAGAGATCTCGAAACTTGTGGGAGGTAGACTCGAGGGCGATGGGGATTTATGGGTATCCGAAATTAGTCCGGTCGATGAGGCGGATGGAGATCAGATGGCCTTTCTGGCGAGGAAACGTTACACACGCTATGCCATAAGCTCCGGAGCTAGGTCATTTCTAGTCAGTTCTGACTTGCAAGCTTATGTGCCCCCGAATACACCCTGTGTAATTGTCGAAGAACCTTATCGAGCCTTGAGGACATTACTCAAACATTTTCATCCTTCTCAGCCACATAGTCCCTATGTTCATTCAACAGCTGTCATTGGTCAGAGGGTCCAATTCGGCAATGGAGTATCAGTGGGGCCGTACGCTGTTATAGAAGATGATGTACAGATAGGTGATGGGTGCAGAATTGGCCCTCATTGTGTAATTGGCCGGGGTTCTGCATTAGGAAAAGAATGCCTCTTACATCCTCAGGTAGTCACATACGAGAAAACAGTTATTGGAAATAGAGTCGTCGTGCATTCCGGAGTTCGGCTGGGCTCTGATGGGTTCGGTTTTACACTAGTTGATGATGTTCACTTAAAGATTCCTCAGGTGGGTCGGTGTATCATCGAAGATGATGTGGAAATTGGTGCCAATGCGACAATAGACAGAGGATCCCTAGGCGATACCGTTGTTGGGCGTGGTAGCAAGACGGACAATCTTGTTCATCTAGCGCATAATGTGAAAGTGGGTACGGGTTCTCTATTTGCTGCCCTAGTTGGTATTGCCGGCTCAACTAGGATAGGGAAGGGGGTTTGGATGGGAGGGCAGGTGGGCGTAAGTGATCACCTGGAGGTCGGAGATGGGGCACGGCTAGCGATAGCTACTAAACTCATGCGTGATGTGCCTGGTGGACAAACCGTGTCTGGTCATCCTGCTCGTGAACACAGAGAGCAACTTAAGAAGCAGGCTAACCTCAGTCGACTCCCATCCCTCGCAGAACGCATTGGGATCTTAGAAGAGAAGCTATCCGGACTCTTGGACGGTGAAGCTGAGCTGAAAGCTTAGTTTGAAAATATCCTCGTGATTAACTTTAGGTCGTTATGACAAGATTAAGTCAACGAACTATCGGTAAAGACGTGAGTTTAACCGGGGTGGGTGTTCATTCTGGCGAATCTGCCACGATCACACTTCGTCCTGGTAACGTAAATACGGGTATTCGCTTCCGTCGACTTGACCTAGAGGGTTGTCCAGAGATTCCAGCGAAACTCAACCATGTTATAGGAACTGAGTTGGGGACCTCTCTCGCTAATGGGGATGCTCAGGTAAATACCGTTGAGCATGTGATGGCCGCCTTGGCTGCAGCTCAAGTCGACAATGCGATTATTGACCTTGATGGCCAAGAGATTCCAATTCGGGATGGATCGTTTCGAGACTATGTTAGCGTGTTAAGAGATGCAGGCTTTAGGTCACAAGGGGTAAAACCGAGGATTGTTCAAGTTAAGAATAGAGTCACGACTACAGGTGAAGATGGTCAGTCATATTCGGCAACTACGAACAAGGAACTCACGGTTGTGGCGTCAATCGACTTCGACCATTCTGCGATTGGCCGGCAGAGTGGGGAGTTCAACATCGACTTCCATAGTTTTGAGACTGAGCTTGCTTCAGCACGCACATTTGGTTTCAAGAAGGACGAGGAGGAGCTACATGCTCGGGGGTTGGCATTGGGAGCCTCACTCGACAACACTGTGGTTCTGGCCCAGGATGGTGTTATGGGTGGAGAACTTCGATTCCCAAATGAGTTCCTGCGGCACAAGGTTGGGGATCTAATTGGGGATCTGGCACTCTTAGGTGCGAGGGTAGAAGCACGTATTGTGGCGGAACGCCCGAGTCACGCTGGCAACGTTCAGCTTGCAAGGGCGCTTCAGACTCACGCAAGGGACACCAACAGGGAGGCTATCGTCGATACAGCCAAGATCATGCAGTACCTACCGCACAGATATCCGATGCTTCTGGTAGATAGAATTACGGAATACGAGGCGGGTAAGCGCATAGTTGGAATCAAGAATGTCACGATCAATGAGCCGTTCTTTCAAGGTCATTACCCTGGGCATCCAGTCATGCCGGGCGTTCTCATCATTGAGGCAATGGCGCAGGTGGGTGGACTTCTACTCATGGAAGAGGTTGAAAAAGATGAGGACAAAGTGGTCTACTTTATGTCTCTTGATCGGGTGAAGTGGAGGAAGCCAGTTACCCCAGGTGATACAATCGTTTTTGAGCTAGAGCTTCTACAGTTCCGAAGACAGGTTTGTAAGCTGAAGGGTCAGGGTTTTGTCGAAGGTACGCTCGTCGCTGAAGCAGAAATGATGGCAACGATTGTCGATAGATGACTGGACCTGTTGTTGGTGCCAGAGGGGAGACATTTATCCATCCGACGGCGATGGTTGATTCTCAAGCGGAGCTTGATGTCGGGGTAGAGGTTGGCCCTTGGGCTATTATTGGGCCCAGAGTTCACGTCGGAGGTGGTACCAATGTTGGTCCACGGGTGCTAATTGAGCGGGATACTTTGGTTGGAGAAGATTGTCTCATAGCGAATGGAGCAGTTCTTGGCACAGACCCTCAAGACTTAAAGTACAAGGGTGAAGAATCATCGCTCGAAGTTGGTGACCGCACTGTGATTAGAGAGTTTGCCACCCTCAACCGAGGTACTCGAGCTTCAGGTAAAACAGTCATAGGTAGTGACTGCCTGATCATGGCGTATACTCATGTGGCTCATGATTGTGAATTGGGAAATCACGTAATCTTGGCAAACGCGGTGAACATGGCGGGTCATGTTATTATCCAGGATTGGGCTATAGTGGGGGGGATGACACCGATTCACCAATTTGTTCGCATTGGGGCGCATGCATTTGTAGGAGGTGGGTCAAGAATTACTAAGGACATACCCCCTTACTGCCGTGCTGCGGGGAGTCCCCCAAAGCTTTATGGGTTGAACTCAGTAGGTCTCGAAAGGCGAGGAGTGTCACTGGATGTAAGACGAGCTCTAAAAAGAGCTTATCGGGAAATCTTTCAATCAGACAAAACTATCTCTGAAGCAGTTCAAGAAGCCGCACTAGAGGTCAATCAAGTTCCTGAAGTTGGCCACTTGGTTAAGTTTATCCAGGACAGTGAACGGGGGGTCACGACGTAAGGATGTCCTTAATCCGGATGCGCCTAAGGCGTAAGAAGAATTGGATTGATAGTCGGAAGGGGATGCATCCCGCGCGACTAATTGCTCTACTAATCCTTACGGCAGCGGTGATTTGGTATCTCGGCTGGCGGTTCTAGCTAACAGTGGTAGACCATAGCCATAACCAGTTCTAGGAAGACGGTAGCTAACTTGACCGAAGTCCTTCTGGTTGCAGGGGACCCATCCGGAGATCGGTATGCCGCTGATGTTGTGGAGGCACTTAAGGACAAGCTCCCCAGCGCTCGGTTTGTTGGATTAGGCGGACCTCATATGGAAGCTGCGGGAGTTCGTACTCTCGCGGGGTTACAAGAACTCGCCGTTATGGGATTTGGAGAAGTCGTCATGAGGCTTGAGTTCTTTCGGGACCTTGAGCGGAAAATTCATGAATTACTCTTAGATGCAGATTTAGTCGTACTAGTAGATTTTCCAGGTTTCAACATGCGGGTTGCTAGAACAGCATCAGTGTTTGGGCGTCCTGTCCTCTATTACATACCGCCAAAGGTTTGGGCATCTAGACCTGGCCGAGCAGAAGAACTAGCTAAGATCGCCGATCACATTGCAGTTATTTTTCCATTCGAAGTAGACGTTCTGGCTGACACGGGTGCCGATGTTACTTTCGTCGGAAATCCATTGTTGGATCGCCCTGATAACGTTGTAGGCAAAGTTGACTTCCATAAACGCTTTGGTCTTGACCCTGATCGTCCGATTCTGGCAATTCTCCCAGGTTCACGAGAACAGGAGATCAAACAACACCTTCAGCTTTTTCTGGATACAGCTGAGATGGTGACCGCGAGTTGCCCTCATGTGCAGCCAGTTGTCTCAAAAGCGGAATGGTTGAACGGTACCTTGTTTGAGGGTTTGTGTGTTCCGGTGATTGAAGACACCAGAGGACTTCTGCGACACGCTAGAGCAGGGCTTGTGAAATCAGGCACCGCGACTCTTGAAGCAGCTATCGAAGGGATGCCTTTTGTCGTCGCCTACAGAACATCCTCGTTTTCTTGGGCAATTGTGAAGCGAATGCTTCGAGTCAAATACATCTCACTCGTTAATCTCATGGCGAGAGACTCCATTGTTCCGGAATTGATTCAAGGAGACGCACGTCCCAAGAAGATTGCTCGGCACCTCATCCCTCTTTTCGATGATAAGAGTCCTGAGTACAGGAGGCAGATTTCTGAATTGCCAGGGGTGACTTCTCTTCTGGGGTCATCAGGCTCAGCGGAACGCGTAGCTAATCTTGCAGTTTCTCTTCTCGGGCTGAAGCAATGAGCTGGTTGAAGTCTAAGGTTGCCGGCTTAGTGGGTGCTGGCCTAGTTCGTTCTCTGTTGACGCTCACTCGAGTAGAGCGGGTCGGAGTTGAGAATTATCAGAAATTTAGGAGTTCAGGCACTCCAATTTTGTTCGTGTTTTGGCATGGAGGACTTCTTCCACTCATACATTATCATCGGCAGGAAGGGATCGTTGTGCTTACGAGCGAGCATAGGGATGGAGAGTACGTTACTCAGATCATTCGACATCATGGATTCCCCGCAGTTCGGGGGTCATTCACGCGTGGGGGAACAAAGGGCCTGAGGGGATTGATCCGGGCCGCACAGTCCGGTCGGGATGTTGCACTAACTCCTGATGGCCCAACGGGTCCAATGGGTGTCTTTAAGCCAGGATCACTCCTGATTGCTCAGATTGAAAATCTACCCGTGGTACCGATTTCAGTAACAGCATCATCAGGGTGGCACTTACAGAGTTGGGATAAATTCCTTATTCCGAAGCTATTCTCGACTGTACGACTCCGGTATCACTCTCCTCGATTCGTAGGTAAACATGCTACCCGAGGAGAGTTGGAACTCATAGCTCAGGACATTGAGGAAGAATTGAACGCCTCCACGACTGTATTAAACGATCAAATCCCGGGATCCTCATCGCAAACTCTAGTTCAACACAGGCACCAACTGTTGAAGCACATATGATTTTCCATGATGCGAGGCTATTGCATCATTGGCGGGTTGGAGGAGGAGGTATCCTGAGGGGGGCTCTGACACTACTCGGCTATCCTATAGCGTCTTCCTACAGTGCCGTGATGGCTCTGCGGAACTCCCACTATGACCGTGTCGGTGGGCAGAAGATTCCGGGAGTGAAGGTGGTTTCAGTTGGTAATCTTGTGGTAGGCGGGACTGGGAAAACTCCATTCTCAGCTTGGGTTGCCAAAGAACTGAAGGTTAGAGACTTAAGCCCGGCAATCGTAAGTCGAGGTTATGGGAGAGACGAGCTTATTCTGCACAATAAATGGAATCCAGATACACCTGTAGTAGCGGACTCAGACCGTTTAAAAGCAGCAAGCCTTGCCGGTCTAGAAGGCGCTGATATAGTGGTTTTAGACGACGGATTTCAGCATCGGAGAATAGCTCGAGACTTCGACATCGTCCTATTGTCGGCCGAAGATGGTTTTCCTGGTTATTTGCTACCTACTGGGCCATATCGAGAGCCAGTCCAATCACTAAGGCGAGCGGATGCAGTTCTAGTCACACGTCGAACAGCGCCTTGTCGAGTTGCTGAGAAGATTCTCGCTCAGGTAAGGGGAATTGCTCCAGAAGCCCTGACTGCGGCCATCCACTTGTCCCCGTTTGCATGGCAAGATCTTAGAGGGTTCCCGGCTACTCCGCCGGATGGAAATATTCTAGCCGTCGCTGCAGTAGCTCGACCGATTGAGTTCAGCCAGAGTATCGCTAACATGGTAACGGGGACTGTGGAGTTAATGTCTTTTCCAGACCATCACGATTATCGATCGGATGACATAAAGAAAATCTGCCTAGCAGCTAGGGAGCGAACTATAGCTGTAACCGAAAAAGACGCGGTTAAGCTAGCTCAGTACGATGATATACTTGGAGAGGTGCGGGTATTGGTAGAGCGAGTACGATGGGAGTCTGGTCGACCAGAGATCGAGCGAGCATTAGACAAGTTGGTAGGTGCTACTGCATGAGGGTTCAAATTCTGGCAGTGGGTAAGGTGAAGGGTTCGTTTGCGGAGAGTGTCGCGGAGTATGAGAAGCGCGCCGCACGTTACTGGAAGTTAGGTGTTGAGGAAGTGTCTTCTGGTGCTCGAGGTGCCTCTGCTAATCCAGAGGCAGTAATGAAGGCAGAGGCTACGAGACTTTTAGCACGAATCCCAAAAGAACTGGAGGTCGTAGCTCTAACTCGGTCAGGTATGACCATGAATTCGAGAGAGCTCGCAAGATACTTGGAACAGAGGGCTTTGACGGCCTCAGCAGGTGTAGCTTTTATAATTGGTGGCGCTTACGGCCTTGGGAATGACGTTCTAGTTCAAACGCAGAGAAAACTATCTCTGTCACCCATGACCTTGCCGCACCAAGTTGCTAGGCTTGTCTTGGCCGAACAACTCTACCGCGCAGGGACAATTTTGCGTGGTGAGCCATATCACAAAGGATAGCAGGTCCATGCTTATATCGGTCTTGGCATTACCTAACTAGCGGAAAACCAAAAAGCGATGGAATTCATTGTCGGATATCCGAAGGGCTCTCCCCTCGTAAGTGATTACTTAGCCAACAAAGATCAGGTCGCTGATTTTTTTGGGAGAAGTTTTTTGTCTGTAGGGGACTTCCAGTCGAAAGCAATGGAAGTGGATGGGCGTTTTGGGCGCGCAGAACGTGAGTTGGCAGCCCAGGCGGTACTGGTACCACCTGGAGCGGATGAAGCCCGACTCGAAGCTTTTGTGGAAAAGGGTGGCTACATGGTGACTACTGGCCAGCAGCCAGGGTTACTTGGAGGGCCACTTTATAACATCTATAAAGCGTTCACAGCAGCACGACTTGCTGCTGTGCTGGAAGAGAGGCTAGAAAAGCCAGTAATTCCATTGTTTTGGGTGTCATCAGAAGATCACGACTGGGATGAAGCAGGCCATACCGAGATTATTGGGGTTGATAACAAGATTCACCGAATTGAGCTGGAAAATGTATATTCGGAGACTGATCCACCGATCCACAGAATCCAAATCGGCTCGGCTGCCCAAGATCAAATTGATGAATTCGTGCAACTGCTTCCAGATACAGAGTTTAGCTCTGAGTATATCAAGTTAATTCTAGGCTCCTTTGGCCCCGAAAAAACCCTTGCAGATGGCTTTCATCTCCTTCTCCAGGAGCTGTTAGGCCGTTTTGGTATTTTCTTTACTGATGCTGCTCACCCTAGCGTAAAGGCTCATTCGGGCCGGATGTTGCTTGAGGAATTAGCACGTTCTGAGGAATTGGAGGCAATCCTAAAACGGACTGGTGAGGGACTTTCCTCGGCGGGATATGAACTACAGGTGCCACTACTAGAGGGGGGCGTGAACCTGTTCTTGGAAGGTTCAGCTGGGCGTGAACGGTTATACCGGGAGGGCGACGGGTTTAGGCTCCGGACATCGGGTGAACATGTAACACTTAGAGATGTGAAAGAACGCCAGGCTGAAGATCCTCTCATTCTTAGCCCGAATGTTCTATTACGCCCTGTAGTCGAGAGCGGTGTTTTTCCGACGCTGTCGTACGTTGGGGGCCCAGGTGAGATAGCATACTTCGCTCAGCTCGGTGAGTATTTTCAGGCTCATGGACTCGAGATGCCCGTCGTTTACCCCCGGTGTGGTGTCACTTTGGTAGAGAAAAAGATACGCAAAATACTGGACAAGTTTAGATTGCGGATGGAGTTCCTTCAGAAGCCTTTCCACGAGGTTGCGAGTGAAGTGGCGCGCGAAGGTATGCCAAATGAAGTGGAGGAGGCTATCGAGGGTTTGCGGGGATCAGTCGCCACGTGCACTGAAGAGATAGGTCAAGCGGTTAGTTCAATTGACCCTACGCTTAATGCAGCAGCAGCCCAGGTGCGTAGCCAGACTTTATCAGCACTAGATGAACTAGAGCGAAAAACTCTCCAAGCTCTCAAACGAGAGAACCAAATAGGGTTGAACCAGCTAGAGAAGGCACGATTGCATCTTTATCCCAATGGCAAGCCAGCGGAGCGGATTCAGAATCCTTTTTATTTCCTCACTAGATACGGTGGCGCATTTCTTGAAGAGTTATATGACAGCCTTGAGGTGAGCCTGTGAAGGTTAGCAGAATCATGTCTTGTCATATCGCCCTTGTTTCAATGCCTAATTTCAACGCATGTCCAAGCAGATAATCACAACCCAGCAGATTTTATATCTAGAAAGTGAGAGAAGATCTTTCGAGAGAGAGGTCGGTCGACTCAACCAGGAGAGTCGGTTTCTCTACCGGTTCCTCTAGAGTGCAGACACCCTCTAGCGTTGTAGGACACGGGAATAGATCGGGGATGAGCGCGGCTAGCAGTGTCGGAGCCGGAATTTTCTTGAGCCGACTAACGGGCTTCGTCCGGGATAGAGTTTTTGCCCACTACTTTGGCAGCAGTGATTTTGCAGATGCATGGAGAGCAGCCCTGCGGCTCCCAAATGTCATTCAAAATCTTCTGGGGGAAGGAACGCTTTCAGCTTCACTTATCCCTATTTATGCAGAGTACCTAGAAAAGGGGGAAGAAAAGAAGGCAGGACATCTAGCGGGCGCGGCTTTGGGGATTCTGACGATAGTTGGTGGGGGGCTGGCGCTGTTAGGAATCCTAATAGCTCCGCTGCTTGTAGAAGTCTTGTTTTTCCGATGGTCACCAGACAAACAAGCCATCACCATAACGCTGGTGAGGATTCTATTCCCCATGACTGGCCTACTTGTCATATCTGCATGGGCTCTGACAATCCTGAATAGCCACCGCCGTTTCTTCGTATCCTACGTCGCCCCAGTCCTTTGGAATGTTTCCATGATAGGGGCGATGGTGGGTGGTTTCGTCTACCTGGACTTTGGTGAGAGAGATTTGGTGGTAGCCCTTGGCTGGGGTGCATTAGTCGGCGGTGCACTCCAACTCATGTTCCAGGTACCGTTCGTTCTGAAATGCCGGACTAGCCTCCGCATCTCAATGGGTCGCCATGTTGAAGGCGTTAAGGAGGCGATCCAAAACTTCATCCCTGTTGTGACGGCTCGTGGGGTTATCAATCTGAGTGGTTGGTTCGATCTATTCTTAGCGGCCCTTCTAGTAGATGGAGCTGTGGCTGTTCTGGGATATGCCCAGACCTTCTATATGCTGCCGATCTCTCTTTTCGGGATAAGTGTTGCAGCTTCAGAGCTACCAGAACTCTCACGTATGCGAGGGGAAGAATACGAAGTCCTAGCGTCTCGAGTTTCTGCCGCATTGAGAAGGGTATCCTTCTTCGTGATACCCTCAGCTGCAGTTTATCTAGTGCTAGGAGATGTCGTTGTGGCTGCAGTATTTCAAACTGGGGCGTTCGGTTCGGTTGAGACGCTTGTTACGTGGGGTGTGCTAAGCGCTTATGCCATCGGACTGCCTGCCTCAGCTAGTTCTCGTGTATTGTCGTCAGCTTTCTATGCTTTGCGAGACACAAAGACACCAGCAAAGATCGCATATATTCGGATTGTTGTATCGATCGTAATCGGTCTTTTGCTCATGATTCCATTAGATAACCTAGGGTTTGTGCAGCTTCGTTTGGGAGCATCTGGACTTGCACTCGGAGCCTCTGCGGGTGCTTGGCTCGAATATGTTCTCCTTCGCCGCTCACTCCGTGTTAGGATAGGGGCACATGGACCGGGTTCTTCTTCCGTGCTCCGTGTAACGCTAGCTGCGACATTAGCTGTAAGTTCAGGAGTCCTTCTTCAACTTACCCTTCCGGTAACACATCCAATTGTGCTTGGTATCGGAACCCTTATTCCTGCCGGCCTAGTCTATTTAGGTACAGCAGCTTTTCTAGGTGAAGAAATTTCCGCTCGTGTCCGTGGATAGCGAAGTCCTCAGAACTCTTTCTATGAAACCTGGAGTTTATCTCTTCAGGGACCTGCAGGGGGTTGTCCTATACGTAGGAAAGGCAAAAAAGCTAAAAAGTCGGGTGCGAAGCTATTTCCGGTCTCTTAAGGACTTGAGTCCCAAGAATCAAAAAATGGTTGAGCTCATAGAATCAGTAGATAGTATCGTTGTGGGTACTGAGGCGGAGGCGCTGATACTTGAGGCAAATCTTATTAAGGAATATCAGCCCCGCTTCAATATTCTTCTGCGAGACGACAAGAAATACCCGTATATCAAGGTCACGGTAAGAGAGCCATTTCCGCGGGTTTATGTGACTCGGAGGGTTGTAAACGATGGGTCCCGTTATTTCGGTCCCTATACATCTGTGAACCAGATGAGACAGGCGCTTGAGGTCGTTAATCGCCTGCACACAGTTCGTTCGTGTCGGTACAACCTTCCTAAGGACAGTCCTGATCGGCCTTGCCTAGACTACCATATTCAGCGGTGTAAAGCTCCGTGTGTCGGTCTGCAGAGTGAGTCAGAATACCGGGGTATGATTGATGATATTCTGCAGATTCTGGAAGGGGACACGGAAGAACTCAGATCTCAAATTGATGCCCGAATGATGGATGCTTCCGAAGGGCTCAATTTTGAGCTTGCTGCGAAGATGAGAGATGTAATTGCAGGTCTCGATGTCATCGCTCGGGAACAACGAGTTCACCGTACCCAAGGCGGCAACATTGATATCGTGGGCTTAGCCCGAGATGGCAAACTTGCTGCAGGGGTCGTGTTAAAGGTGAGAAGAGGGTTGCTGCTTGGCCGGGTTGCTCAGCGGTTTGGTGAAATTCAGAATGAAACAGATCAAGATCTTCTGAGTTCGTTGGTATCCCGACATTATCTTGGCGGCGGTGACGAGGGGATGGTTGACCTCCCTCGAATGGTCTTGTCGCCGAATTCTTTTTCAGACCAAGACCTACTAGAAGAAATTCTCACGGAAGCAGCAGGATATAGGGTGCGCATTACCGTCCCTCAGCGTGGTGAGAAACTCCGCCTCTCCGAACTTGCAGAGGTTAATGCACGCCAGGTTTTGGAAGATAGGATAATAGCACTCACATACGCTGATAATCGTGCAGAAGATGCACTTTTCAGCCTTCAAGATGAGCTCAGTCTAAAAATTGTCCCGCGACTTATGGTCTGTTTCGATGTTTCACATATGCAGGGTAAGGAAACGGTGGCGAGTGCTGTTGTTTTCCAGAACGGGGAACCGAGTCGTGCGGATTATCGCCACATGCGGATCAAGGGCGATTGGGGGAATGACGACTTTCAGTCTATGCAGGAAGCAGTTCACCGGTATTTCCGAAGGCGACTCGATGAGCGTGCTCCGCTTCCCGACCTAGTGGTTATTGATGGGGGCAGGCCACAACTAACTGCAGCACATAATGCATTTAATCACCTGGATCTTCCTGATATAACAGTTGTAGCATTAGCGAAGAAGGAAGAGGAAGTCTTCGTCCAAGGGAAGAAGACACCTCTGCGACTCGACCGGAGAAACCGCGCTTTACATATTCTTCAACGGATTCGCGACGAGGCGCATCGTTTTGCTGTTCGCTATAACCGCAAGCTTAGAACTAAACGGACTCTTCGAAGCCAGCTCGGTGATATTCCAGGCATAGGTCCGCATCGCCAGACGGTGCTTCTGCGTCGGTTTGGTTCACTTAAGGGGGTAAAGAGTGCCACGAAGGAAGAGATCGCTCGGGTGCCAGGATTCTCAAAAGCTCTTGCGAGTCGCATTTTGACTTACCTAGGCAATTGATTTCATGAGTGTACGAACGCGCTTTGCCCCGAGCCCGACTGGTCGTCTACACTTGGGGAACGTCCGAGCTGCAGCTTTTAATTGGCTCTTTAGCAAGAGTTCGGGTGGTGTCTTCATTTTGCGAATTGAGGACACGGACATTGAGCGGAATGTGGAAGAAGGTGAGGCATCAATCCTAGAGGACCTCCGCTGGCTTGGGCTTGATTGGGACGAAGGCCCTGATGTGGATGGGCCTCATGGACCGTACAGACAAAGCGGGCGTTCAGAACTCTATGCCTCGAAGGTGGCCAGGCTTATGGAGTCTGGAGGGGCTTACCCCTGTTTTTGCGCTGAAAAAGATGGGCAAGCGGATTCCGGCTTAGAAGAAGTTACTCATCAGTATTCCGGAGCCTGTCGTGCGCTGGCTCCGAACGAGCGAAATGCTCGGCTAAACGCTGGAGAGCCTCATGTCATCAGATTTTCCGTCCCTCAGAATCAACCTGAGGTCAGCATACAAGATAAGGTCTTTGGGTCTATATCATTTCCTATAAATGACATCGATGATTTTGTAATCTGTCGAACTGACGGCCGTGTGACCTATAACTTTGGTGTTGTTGTGGATGATATCGATATGGAAATCACCCACGTTATCCGTGGGGTGGGCCACCTCTCAAATACTCCGAAGCAAGTTCTTCTATTCGACGCATTAGGGGCCGACCAGCCGGCATTCGCTCATTTACCAACGGTTTTAGGCCCAGATGGCCGGAAATTATCAAAGCGAGAGGGCGCAACTTCTGTTCAGGAAATGAAAGCACAGGGCTATCCTCCTGATGCAATCTTGAATTATGTGTCATTACTTGGTTGGTCGCATCCAGAAGAGAAGGAAGTCCTTTCCAAGGAGGAACTCGCGGCTTCTATGTCACTCGACAGAGTTGGACGGAGTGACTGTCAACTAGATCCCGACAAGTTCCGGTGGGTCTCCCAGCAACATCTTGCACAACAGAGCCTGGAAGATTTGGTGCTTGATGTCAGGCCTTTCATCGATAGAGAGAGATTTCCAGATACCGGTGACAATTTGTCAGCTGTTATAGATACACTGCGAACCCGCCTTTCGACTTATACCAATATCAATGAACATCTCGGACTCCTCTTCCCTGAAGATAAACTCAGTGCTGAGCTGCTGAGGAAGGAAGTTGGGGCAGATCCTGAGGTTAAGAGAACGCTTATTGCTGTGCGGGAAAAACTCCAGACTCTTGAGCCATGGGAAGAAGAGGGGATCGGAACTGCGATCAGGGAGGCAGGTGCCTCCGCAGGAGTGAAGGGAGCAGAATTATTCCACCCGGTGCGATGTGTCCTCATTGGGAGCGAAAAAGGACCAGATCTAGGAAAGATTCTAGTCGGGCTCGGAATGGAAGAAGGGATCAGGCGGATAGGCCAAGCGATAGGCGAATAAACTCATTAAGTAACACCCAAATTAAGAGCATTTTCGGTCCAGGGTCTTGGCTGACTTTTTCTGGGCGTCTAATTTAACCCGTCTGTGTAGAATCATGTGTTTGACCCCAATGGAGGATTTTTGGATGAAGATCCGTTCTGGACTCGTCCTCATGATGGCTTTTGGCCTAGGTATGGGAGGCTGCGCTTCAGGTGGAGCTCCGTCCACCGGCTTCCCGGAAGCCAGGACTAGAAGTGGTGGTCCCGCTGGAGTGCCAGGAGGTGAGGCAGTCAACCAGGGCTATAGCCCGCGTAATACCGAGAACACTCGGATGGCTGAGACGTTTTTAGAGAATGCTGGTCGAGAAGATGAAGATGAAGCTGCTCGGCCAATTTTCGAACAAGCTCTTGCTGCTTCAGTTCTTGCGATTCGTGAAGATAGTGTGAATCCGTTGGCTTATAGGCTTGCAGCCATGGCGAACCTCGGTGTTGAGGATTACCTGGCCGCCGGAGAGAACTTCGATCGCGCTGAGGAATTGCGTCCACTGTATCAGTTCGATTTCGAGTCGATCCGAGAGGAAGTCTGGATTGACCTCTACCAGTCAGCAATTCCATCTGTTAATTCGGGCGACTATGAAGGTGCGGCCGCGATATACGTCGATGCGAACGCGATTTATAAGCAACGACCAGAGGCCATGATTATGCTGAGTCAGATACAGGCCCAGCTCGGTCAATATGATGAATCGGTCGAGAATATAGATGCTGCTTTTGCGATTCTTGATTCAGATATAATGCTCGAAACAGATGAAGAGACTGCTGCCAGTTGGAGAGAACAGGCACAGCCACTACCAGCATTGAGAGCTCAGGTACTGGCTGCTGCAGGACGATATGAGGAAGCCATTGCTGACTATCGGACTCTTTTGGTCGATGATCCGACAAACACGCAGGCGAAGCGTGACCTAGCTACTATGCTTATCCAGACTGGCGAGGAAGAAGAGGGGTTCCAGGTCTTTGAGGAACTGCTCTTAGAGCCGACGATTTCTGGAGAAGATCTTTATGCAATCGGAGTGGGCTTCTATCAGGGCAGTGCCTATGGTCGTGCAGCAACTGCTTTCCGGATGGCGGGTGAGAAAAATCGCTATGATCGGGATAGCATTGAACTTTGGGCTCGCTCGCTTCAGCTAGACTCAGCGTATGCCGATGTACCAGAGGCGGCTGATCGTTGGATAGAGCTCGATCCAAGTAGTGTGACAGCACATCTGGTATTAGCTCAGGCAGTAAACGCCATGGAAGATACTGAGCGCACTGGTGATGTAGTCCGTGAGATGGAGGCACTTGAAATCGATGTTTCTAATCTCAGCCTTACCAAGTACGGTGATGGAGGTGCTAGGATCACTGGCCAGGTAACGAACAGGTTGCTCGATGCCGGTACGCAGGTAACCCTTACCTTCACCTTCTATTCAGACCAAGCAAGCCCCGTTGGGACGTTAGAACAAACGGTCGCAGTTGGTGAGGAGAATATGGCTGAGGTTTTTGCAGGTGAATTCGATTCACCTCAAGTGGTTGGGGGATACTCCTATCAAGTAAGGGTGAACTAGACACCCTCCACTTAGAAGCACTAGCGGGCGGTCCATTATCAAGTGGGCCGCCCGTTTTTTCTTTCTCTGGAAATTTCTATCTTAGGTGTATCAGTAGCTCTGAAGAAAAGTACTAGGTAAGATTCGCGTAATAAGTCTCACAATCTGCGGGAGTAGCTCAGTTGGTAGAGCATCAGCTTCCCAAGCTGAGGGTCGCCGGTTCGAGCCCGGTCTCCCGCTTAGCGTGA
>Ga0209228_1000181_pt1 | contig 31435 bp, 27 predicted proteins | sample METZYME_3_150m_FD_187547 | JGI IMG/M metagenome (GOLD analysis project Ga0209228, IMG submission 187547) | Marine microbial communities from oxygen minimum zone in mesopelagic equatorial Pacific - METZYME_3_150m (SPAdes) (version 2) | ecosystem: Environmental > Aquatic > Marine > Oceanic...
CGCATCATGAATTGCCTGGAAGGTGTCTTCGTCGAGTGGTTTATCTAGGTCTACACCCAGAATCTCAGCACCGATCACTGGTGTGACTGGATGAACGGACATGCCTTTAGCGTCCACTGAGTTCAATGCCTTGGCGTAAGTATCTGTGTGGATTTCTAATAATTCTACTAATAAGACTCTTGAGAGCAGGGAACATACGTGTCAGGGATGGTGGCTTCCAGGTTGGAATCCGATCCCTTTGCTACGACAGATTTTCAGTGATTCAAAAATCCAGATGCTTCGACTTCCTAGCCTCATTCCAGTTGGGGTCTTTGAAGCTCAGGGGCTTCTGATTCGGGAGTGTGCGATTCGGAGATTTCCTTCTGCAATTGACTGGGTGGTGACCTCCTAGGTATTTGGTGCACCTGTTCCTTGGCGCGCGCGCGCCATTCTGGTCACTAGGAGGCTCGTTATGTGCAGGCCCGGTGCTGCAGTGCTGTCGGTCTTTCTATTTCTCGGCTGTTCTGGTGTGAGCCCTGATGCAACATCGGGACCAGAGGAGTCCGGTGAAGCATTCGATATCGTGATCCTGGGGGGGCGTATCGTTGATGGCACTGGAAATGCTTGGTTTCCTGGCGATGTCGGTATACAGAACGACCAGATTACTGCCATAACCCCATCGGGCGTGCTAGCTAATGCGGAAGCCGAACTCAGGATCGATGCCACGGATATGGTTGTATCCCCTGGGTTCATAGATATCCAAAGTCATTCTCGTTCGAGTTTCGTGGGTGACGGGGACGGACGCGTTGTGTCCAAGGTCACCATGGGTGTGACCACAGAGATCATGGGAGAATCAACCACAAATGGACCCTCAAGCCCAGCAATGCTCGAAGCCGCGGGTGATGCTACCGGTACAACCGTATTCAAGACGTTTGGTGACTGGATGAGGGCTATGGAGTCACACGGTGCTAGCGTGAACGTAGGATCATTCGTGGGGGCCTCCACGATTCGCGTGCTGGGTAAAGGCGAAGCGATGGGCGAGGCGAATGCGGAAGAGTTGGAGGTGATGCAGGACGCTGTGCGCCAATCGATGGAAGACGGTGCATTCGGCGTAGCATCTGCATTGATTTATCCGCCCGGAAACTTTGCCTCAACCCAAGAACTAATAGAAATCAATCGAGCAGCAGCCCCCTATGGGGGTGTCTACATTACACATCTCCGTTCTGAAGCAGATTATTTTCTCGAGGCGATAGACGAAGCTATCGATATTGGTACCACCGCTGGCGTACCCATCGAGATTTACCATCTGAAGGCCGGCGGCCGCAGGAACTGGGGCAAGGCATCGCAGGCGGTAGCCAAGATTGATTCGGCTCGAGCAGCAGGAATTGATATCCAGGCAAATATGTATCCCTACACGGCCGGCGGGACTGGGCTGACGGCCTGTTTCCCACCGTGGGCCTCAGCTGATGGAATGCTGTTCGATAACCTGGCAGATTCGGATGCCCGGATGCGGATTCGCGCTGAGATCGAAAATCAGACGACTGAATGGGAGAATCTTTGCACACTAGCCACGCCGGAAGGAGTTTTGTTGCTAGGGTTCAATAACCCGGATAACCGGCGCTATTCCGGCCGTTATCTGTCGGATATATCCGAGGAACTTGGAAAAGATTGGATTGACACTGCGTTCGATCTCGTGTTGGACGAACGCCAGCGACTCGGCACCATCTACTTCATGATGAGCGAAGAGAATGTCGCGATGCAGATTGCTCAGCCATGGATGAAATTTGGCACCGATGCTGGGGGGATGGACCCTGAGACTGCCCGAGGGCTTACGCACCCGAGAGCGTATGGGACATTCACACGTATTCTTGGCAGGTACGTCCGCGAGGAGGGAGCAACAACCCTTGAAGAAGCGGTTCGCAAGATGTCATCAGCTGTGGCTACACGCCTTCATATCAAGAATCGGGGCCTGCTGAAGGAAGGTTTTTTTGCTGACATCGTCATCTTCGACCCAAGCACTGTGTCTGATCATGCCACATATGATGCACCGCACCAGGTCTCAACCGGGGTGCACTATGTCTTAGTGAATGGTGTCCCAGTTGTATCCCAGGGGGAGCATACAGATCAGATGCCAGGCCGGCCGGTCTTTGGGCCCGGTTGGACGGGGTGGGTCCGATGAGATATCTAACTCTTGCTGTCGCTTGGCTCCTAGCGGGTGCTTGCACAGCACGCGCTCCCGGCGCTACGGGATCGCGCATTCTAGAGGAGCCTACACAAGACACGGACGGCATAACTAGGGTTCTTGTTTACCATGATATGGAAGGGCTTACTGGACAGTCTGACCCGAAAACATTTCGGTTTGCTCATCCCGACCGGTATGCAGTCGGGCGCACGTATTTGACTGGAGATGTTAATGCGGTTGTCGCTGGGCTTTTCGAGGGTGGAGCTGACGAAGTGCACATTGTGGATGGTCACGGAAGTGGTAACCCTGAGCCGGATCTTCTTCTAGAAGATTTAGATCCTCGGGCTGAGTTAGTGAGTCGCACTGTTGTTTTCGATGCGTATGTAGATCTGGTCGAGCCCGGTTTTTACGATGCAGTGGCTGTGGTCGGCATGCATGCCAAGACAGGAAGTGGTGGCTTTGCTTCACATACATACACCTTAGGAATTGATATCCTTTTCAACGGTATGTCGGTGACTGAAACCGAGATTGTTGGCTATTCGTGGGGTCGAGTTGGTGTTCCGGTGATCTTTGCGTCGGGTGATGATCGTCTGGCATTGGATTTAGCTGGCCCTATGCCATGGGTTGAGTTTGTAACTGTGAAGACGGCTACTTCTGCCTCGACTGCAGATCCCAGGCCTGTTGATGAAGCACGGACAGACCTCACTGCTACAGCACGTCGAGCAATGGAAAACTACCGAAATGCTTCGTCAATGCGTTTGCTGGAACCAATCCAGGCTGTACTCCATGCTGTTCCACCTGCAGATCTGTCTATGCTCGATGGTGTACCCGGCATCGAGTATGGAGATCAGCGCGTTAGTTTTGAGGTATCGGATTTCCGTGAGGCATACGACGGCCTTATTGAGTTAGTGACCGTAGCTAGGGGAGGATATTCATCAATTCTGGGTGAAGTAGCGCGACAAATGTCAGGCGGATCCTTTGGCCTAGCATACTCGGACGCCTTGTTTGACCGCTGGGTCGACTTCGAATCAGGCAGGTGGCTGCCGCCAGAGCCGATTCTGGCACCGGAGCAGGCCACATACCATGGTTTTCGCTAGTCCCTAATTAGGGATTCTCCTGGTTGCTCTCGCTAGGAAAATCTGGATACCAGTAGGACCTAAAACTATATAGATTTCTTGTTGCTCTGTGGTCCAAACTGCACCAGGAACCGTTGAATAATGAAGAAGAGATCTACGCTCATTTCAGTACTGGCCAGCACGACTCTTATAGCTTGTGGTGGTGGTGAACCAGCTCAGACATCCGATGCTGCTGGTTCTGCCAGCCCAGCGGTTGCCCCAGCGGCAGCTCCACCGCCAGCCACGAGTGAAATGACTATGCCGTCGTGGTTCCAGGTGGACAATGAAGCACGCACTGTCAGCATGACGATCACTGCGGGTTCAACAAATGAAAATAATTATTGGAACTTTAATGGTGCAACGAAGGGTGCGATGACGATAACTGTTCCCGAGGGGTACACCGTTACCGTTGAACTGGTTAACAACGACCCGATTATGGGTCATAGCCTGGGTATTTCCACCGAGACATCTTCTTTCAGTGGCGCTCCAGAGCCCGTGCCAGCATTTCCGGGTGCTATGACCTCGAATCCGGCATCAATGATGGAGAGCACGATGCCCGGCCAGAGAGAGTCCATTCAATTCACAGTCGACCAGGCAGGCAACTACTCAATGGTGTGCTACATCGCAGGACACGCTCTGACAGGGATGTGGCTCTACTTCAACGTATCGGCAGATGGCTTAGCGGGTGTGCAACAGTAAGTAGGATCACTAGCACGCGGTCTCTATATATACTCATCCGGTAGAGGCCCCACTCTGGCTAGAAGAACAAGAAGCTAAGCCCTCTTTTCGGGATATCTCGACACAGCCCCGAGCTGGTAGCCTTAGTATTTTCCGGCATCAACTGTTATTGCACCTCTCAGTAGTACAGGTCTTTGCCGGGATCTCGCTTTGAGATTGAGGACTTCCACCAGGACCGAGAATCCCATCGCAAAGTAGATGTAGCCCTTCGGGATATGCTGGCCCATTCCTTCAGCTACCAAGGCCATACCGATAAGTAGTAAGAACGCGAGTGCTAACATCCTTACGGTAGGATGGGCTTCGACGAACAGACTGATTGGGTTAGCCGACACGATCATGATTAAGCCCGAGATCAGCACCGCGATCACCATTACGGCCAGATCGTCTGCTAATCCAACGGCGGTGACCACGGAATCGATCGAGAATACGATGTCTAGCACTAGTATTTGTGCGATGACGGACGCAAAGGAGCTGGCCCCTCCACTTGTTGAAGCACCTGAGTCCTCCCCTTCAAGTTTATGATGGATTTCATGTGTAGCCTTGTAGAGTAAGAATAGGCCACCCGCTAAGAGGATCAAATCTCTCCCCGACATACCATGCCCGAAGACTTCGAAGAGGGGTTCCGTGAGCCTCATGATCCATACGATGGAGAATAGCAAGAGAATTCGTGTCGCTACTGCCAAGGTGAGCCCCAACTGACGGGCTTTCGCTCTGGACTTCTCCTCGACTCGCTCAGCTATGATCGCAACAAAGATGATATTGTCGATTCCCAGGACGGTTTCAAGAACCGTAAGAGTAAGAAGGGCGATCCAAGCTTCCGGGCTACTTATCCATTCCATACGAATCACTTACCGGGTTCGAGATACTGTCAATTCTTCTGCTACCGAACGATTAGCTAAAGGAAGCAGTTTTTATTCGGATTCTTAAGGATTCTAGCTCCGTAGCTTGAAATAAGCACGCTTGAGCCATAATGCACCATTTTCATGCTGCTATACTCCACGGGTGCCAATACACGTCCAAATCCCTTCCATCCAGCAATTAAAAGGAATGACAGCAATATCTATTATATTGGTTTGACGAATCAAAGTAATATATTACCTTCAAGAATACCCTGTATTAGTTTACATATGAGATCAAAGAGAAAGCGAGGAGAGGTGAAGTGTCAGATGTAGAGAGGATTTTGAGTGCATTTCCACGCATTTACTTCGCTTGTCGGCCTCGGCAGGTAACAGATCCGGTTGGTGGGCGGGTTTTAAGCTTCCATCAGGCCACCATTCTGTCACACTTGGATGTAGTTGATCCTACGATGGTGGGTGAATTGGCCGGTCATCTGGGTGTCACAGCTTCAACGATGTCCTTGAATCTCGGTCGTCTGGAAGAAGCCGGATATGTGACCAGAAAACGTGACCCTGAAGACCGTAGGGTGATGAATGTGTGCCTTACGGAAGCGGGAGAGAGAGTGCGATTGGAGTACAGTACGCTTGATCCGGATCGAGTGGGGCGGATGATAGATGGATTAGATCCAGTGCGACGCCGTACTGCGTTAAATGGCTTGAACTATTTGGCTGACGCAGCGGATGGTCTAGTCAGGAGGGGGCAAGAACATGTATCAGCTCTTACGAGTTGAGTCTCTTTACTTGATAGATGTTGGCTCGTGGCCAGGCTTGGGGCTCGCGTATAGCTTGGTTTGAGTATCGGACCTTTCCCGAACCCAAAAGTTTTTCCTATGATCACTAGTCGGGTTTCTAAGATTCAGTGGAGTTTCTTTCTAGTCGTTACGCTATCAACGATGTCTCTTCGGGGTCAGTCGGTTGAGGATCTATTTACCAGAGCGGAAACAACTGACTTTGCTGAAACAACCTCTTATGAAGAGGTGATGGACCTATCGAAGAGTCTAGCTGAACTATCCGACAATATTCATCTGACCACGTTCGGGTATACGAATGAGGGAAGGGCCCTGCCTCTTCTTGTGGTCGGAGCTCCAGACGCTTCGGCTGAAGCTGTGCTTGGCACCGGTAAGACTCGTGTCTATGTGCAGGGTAATATTCACGGGGGTGAGGTGTGTGGAAAAGAAGCTCTTTTGATGCTACTCCGTCGGTATGCCATGGGGCGCTATCCTAGCTGGTCCGAAGAACTCGTTCTTTTGATCGCTCCTATTTATAACGCGGATGGGAATGAACGAGTTCTGTTACACAACCGACCCAGGCAACATGGCCCTATTGGTGGGATGGGGCAGCGTCCCAACGCTCAGGGACTCGATCTGAACAGAGACCATACAAAACTCGATTCACCCGAAGCCCGTTCATTGGTCCGCCTCATGACAGAATATGACCCCCATGTTGCGGTAGATCTTCACACTACGAATGGGACCCGTCACGCATACCATCTCACATATTCACCGCCACTCCATCCGAATACTCCTACAGCGATAGACGGTCTTCTCAGGGACCGCTGGCTGCCTGAAATCACACAACTTATTAAGGAAAAACACGGTTGGGATTACTACTACTACGGTAATGCTGGAGGTCGGGGTGGTGGTTCGGGATGGCGGACGTTCGATCATCGCCCCCGATTTAATAACAACTATGTGGGGCTGAGGAATCGCGTTGCGATCCTAAGTGAAGCCTACGCGTATGCGAGTTTTGAGGATCGGGTTCTTGGATCCCTCTGGTTCGTTGAAGAAATTCTGGATTATGCTGAGCAAAATGCTGCAGAAATCAGAGAGATTGTGGAGGCAGCAGACCTCCAGTCTGTGGTGGGAACTGAACTCGCTACGCGAGCTGACTTCACTCGATCGGAAGCAGAGGTAAGTATCCTTATGGGTGAGGTAGATGAGGTCCGACATCCGTATACGGGAGAGATCATACTTCTGCGTCGCGATGTTTCTATTCCGACACAAATGTACGAGTACGGGACTTTCTCCCCATCAGAGACTGAGACTGCACCTGAAGGCTATTACGTACTTCCGGAGGGTGAGGCTGCGATTGAAAGGTTGGAAGCACATGGGATTACAGTCCTTCGTCATGCGATAGAGCGTGAACTTCTAGTCCAGCGCTTTCAAATCGACTCTACCCGGACCAACCCGAATTCATTCCAGGGGCGCAATGAGCGAACGGTTTGGGGGGAATGGATTACGACAACTGAAACACTCCCAGTGGGAACAGCCTACGTGTCTGTTGATCAACCACTGGGTCGGCTTGCCTTCACCTTACTGGAACCTCGCTCTGACGACGGATTCGTTTCCTGGGCGATCCTCGATGAGGAGATTGAAGATGGTGCGCTCCCAATACTGAGGGAGAGTCCGGAGACTCGTTAGTCAGGGATCCTTAGTTTTAGCAACTGAACTGTCAGATTTCTTTGACACTGTGAAAGACTTGCACCTTACGGTCTTTCAGGTGCTCGATCACGGCATCAAAACATTCGATGTTTCGACCAACAATTTCTGGCGGTGCAACTCCAGGTTGATCCCAAATACCGTTCGTGATCAGCCGGACCATACCGGTGCATGTATAACCTGTGGTGCGAGCCATTGAGGACGTCTCTGTCTCAGTATTGTAGTAGTCGAGTAGTTCATAGGTGTGCCGGACTGTTTTTCCTTCTTTGTCACCCTCGACCACAATCCGCATCACAGTGAGATCGGGTTCTCCTTCTTCAAATTGCCAGGCACTAAAGAGAAGAGCTTCGGTGATATCCCTTGGTGCAGCCTGTCCTGATGCTACGAGGACACCTTTACTCGACAGGAATCCGGTTTCTCTAAGCATGCGCATCTTCTCCGCATGTCCTGGATAACGCAGTGTCTTCTCCACCATCTCAGGGGCCTTAGATGATGTCAGTAAGGAGCGTAATCCATCCGTATTAAAGGCTTCCAAGGTACCTAAGCCTGGAAAATCGACGAGTTCGATTTCAGACAACGCGGGTAGCGAGATGTTTTCCCCTCCTCTTCGTAGTCGAGCGGGTCTCGTGTACTCCTCTATTACGTCGCCGGGTGAGAAGGGAGCCTTGTATTCCCAAGGTAAGGATCGTTCAACCGGGAGCCCTCCAACCAGACAGTTGAAGGAGTGCGTTGCATCCAAGTGGTCATCCATATGGCCCGAAACGAGGTTGCTCAAGCCTGGTGCTACACCACAGTCGACGAGGCAAGGTACGCCAGCTTCTTTGGCTAGTTCATCTAGCCCGAACGCATTCTCCGGAAAAAAGGAAATATCGACAACGGGCCTGCCTTCTCGAAGCACTTGCTCTACAACTGTATAGCCCATGAAGCCCGGAACTGCACCGACCACTAGGTCCGCCCCTGCAACGGCCTTCGACACGGTATTCGGATCTGAGAGATCTGCAGCGATACAATCAGCCCCAAATCTGCTTAGGCGTTCAGCAGCGACGGGATCGACATCTACAACAAGGACTGAAAAATCTTCTTCTGCAGCGAGATCGCGAACGATTGCGCTGCCTACTCTTCCGCCGCCAAGTACGACAATCCTCAAAATAGGTGCTCCGTATTTGGGTCTTTTCGTCAGGAGAAATCAGGCTTTGATAACCAATCTGTGCAAGGGGAGACTCCTCATACGTTGTGTAATTCGGATGAGTGTAGCCTAAGGGCTGGTGTACCATCACTTTGTCCTTCAGACTTCGTTGCCCATATACCTTGCCGGAATGGAATCCGTTATGAAAAAGAGGTCAGTAGCTGTCCTGATCGCGCTTACGCTTCCCGTAGCAGCCACCGCCCAACAATCGGGTCTCGAGCAAGCTGCTGCGATGATTACAGAAGCTGCATACGCTCAGCGGATTAACGTTATTGCTCATGACTCTATGGGGGGACGAAATACCCCAAGCGCTGGCCTTGAAATGACGGCTGCCTGGATTGCTGATGAGTTTGAACAACTAGGCCTTCGGGGCGGAGCAAGAGATGGCAGCTTTATTCAGAGGTACCCACTCCGCTCCATTGTAGTCGACACTGAAGCATCAGGTCTTAACGCTTCAGGCACGCGATTGGTATTTGGACGGGATCTCGTCCCTGTCTCAGGAGCTACCGTAAGCGGTAATGCTCAAGGTGGACTAGTTCTGATCTCAGGGTCCGGTACTCTCCAAACCTCTGAAGCGAGACCGTTCGCCGGCAACCATGTGATCGTGGTCGCTCCTGCGGATTCAGATGGAGTAGATCGGAGCATGCGACAGAGGCTCTCTGCCCTGATAACTGGCGGCGCTCTTTCAGTGATGGTGACCAACTCTAGTGGTGATGAGTCTTGGACTGCGAGTGCCAGGAGAGCGCTGCGCCCCACCGTACGTAAGGCTTGGGGTGAGCGCAGAGCAGAAGGTTCTTTTGCACCGATTCTTCAGCTACGGACGTCATCACTAAGAGAAATTCTAGAGCCTCACGGAATCAACGTTAGTTCTCTTCAGGATCGTTCGGACAGTGATATCGAAGCCCGTCTTGTAGAGGGACTGGAACTCACGCTTAACCAGGTGGTGCGAGACGAGGGCATTCTAGCACCTAATGTGGTTGGGATTCTCAATGGCAGTGATCCTGCCCTTGCCGAGGAGTACGTGATTTTTTCAGCTCATATGGACCATGTCGGGATAGGTGAACCGGACGCAAATGGAGACACCATCTTCAACGGGGCTGATGACGATGCTTCAGGGACGATAGCTGTAGTTGCTGTCGCGGAGGCAATGGCGGCACTGCCCGTTGCTCCTAAGAGATCGATGGCATTTCTACTTGTGAGCGGGGAGGAAAAGGGGCTTTGGGGCAGTGAATGGTATGCAGAAAACCCGAGCGCCCCGATTGAGCAGTACGTTGCTAATGTCAATGCAGACATGGTTGGAAGGAACTGGCCTGATACGATCGTCGCGATCGGAAAGGAGCACTCAGATCTAGGCGAAACATTGAATAGGGTGAATTCGGAGCACCCAGAAATAGGGATGACAGCGATTGATGATCTGTGGCCCGATGAACGTTTTTATTTCCGATCAGATCACTATAATTTTGCCAGAAACGGCGTGCCCATTCTGTTTTTCTTCAATGGTACGCACGAGGATTACCATGGCCGTGATGATGAGCCTAACCGAATCGACCACGATAAAGCAGCGAGGATTGCCAAGCTGATGTTCTATCTTGGTGTTGATATCGGGAATGCTTTAAATCGTCCCGAATGGAATCCAGAGAGCTACCGCGAAATTGTCATAGGACGCTAGTAGACGAACTGTAGTAGTCGTCCTCGTACTAGGACGGTGTCACGGTGCTCATTAATGGAGATGGTCTGGGTCTGGATAGCATGGGAACATATGATCTAGCCTCAGCGCCCGAAGTATCTCTGCCGTCCTCGGATGAATCTCTCGAGCCCAAACGCTCTCACTTGGAGGTGTTTGCAGGCGTGCAGTGAGAACTAAGGCAAGATCGGACACTGCTGGCGTATGAAGGCCTGTAAAATCAAAGACCACGTGTGCATCCGAGTCCACGGCATTTTGCTGTTGTTCGGGAATAATTGAGTCTATACGTGGGCCTCGGGTCTGATTGTCGTTACTTTGTTTTCCGCCGTTTTTCATGGTGACCTCACCGTTGGCGTGCTAGACCCGCTCTTGTTCTTAGCCTTATCTAGTATCAAGAGTCATGCCAGATCGGTGTCGTTACATTCGGCGTTAATGATTGAATTGTTCTTGGTGTGGATAGGGAGGACTATTGCAGACTGCCCTCTGGCACCGAGAACCCATGACAAGAAGATTTGCTGTATGAGACTTTCTCGGGTAGGACCTACGAACTGTGGCTGGCTGTTATCACTGTCATTCTTCGGCATGATTAGTGTGCCGGCGCTCGCACAGACCCAGGCTCAAGTACCCGAGGTAGTGCGACAAGGATATTTCCGGGCAGTGGGTGAGTTCTTCACTCTACCTCCAACTGAGCTAGCGATTCTGAAGGAGTGGGAACTTGATGAAGACGAGATCCCAGTAGCCCTATTCATCGCGGAAAGGAGTGGCGTTTCCACAGAAGCTTTGGTGGCTCTGAGGCGTTCGGGCCAGAGTTGGGCGGAGCTTGCTGCGCGCTACGGGGTCAGTGCGGCGGTTCTCCATGTGCCGATACCCGAGCAGAATTCGGCTGGTGAAATTTCTGCACTGTACCAACAATATAGGAGTACGCCCGAGAGCGAGTGGGCTACTATCCAACTTGAATCCGCCGAGATTGTTGCACTGGTCAATGTCAGAATTCTAGCTCAAACGCTTGGGATTTCTCCGGCAGAAGTACTTTCTCAGTCGGAGGCAATTGATTCGTTCGTTAAACTGTTCGGTGAGTTGATTCACTAACGACCGATTTCGGAGACTCCATGGCGCGAGCAAACTTTATTCCCCTTTCTACATACGAGGAACTTCCTCCGGAAGAGATGCGTCGGGAAGCTGAGGCGTTCCTCGCTAAGATGAGACGTCGCCGCACAGTGAGGGAATTTTCTGACCGACCTGTGCCAGAGGACGTAATCAAAAACTGTATCCTAGCTGCCGGGACTGCCCCAAATGGTGCGAATCGTCAGCCTTGGCGTTTCGTCATGGTAGGTGATCCGGAACTCAAGTCCCGTATTCGCGAAGCAGCTGAAGAGGAGGAAAGGCAGTTCTACGAAGAGAAAGCACCCAAAGAGTGGCTTGATGCCTTAGAGCACCTCGGTACGGATGCAAACAAGCCGTTCCTTGAGGATGCGCCGTGGCTCATTGTGATATTTGCAGAAAGCTACGAGGTGCTTTCTGATGGTACTAAGGCAAAGAATTACTATGTGACAGAATCAGTTGGTATCGCCACAGGGATGCTTATCACTGCTCTTCACTATGCTGGTCTCGTTACGCTAACACACACACCTTCGCCGATGAAATTCCTTAATCACTTACTCGATAGGCCGGATAACGAGCGTGCATTCCTAGTGCTTGTCTGTGGATATCCAGAGGAAGATGCCACGGTCCCAGAGATCACGAAAAAGTCGATAGAGGATATCGCTATTGTTGCGGACCGATCTGAATAGGTATCACAGATGAGTACTCCAACACCTGACGAGTGGGTCACTATCTACGAGAAACCGACCTGAACAACATGTCGGAAGCTCGTGAAGCTTCTTGAGGAAGAAGGTGTCAGCTTCAGGCGAGTGAACTATTTCTTGGAACCACTCAGAAAAGAGGACTTGGTCGCGTTACTCAGGAAGGGGAGGCTGGTCCCGCGCGACCTACTCCGAACCCGAGATAAGTCCTACAGGGAAATGGGTCTGGCAGACCCCAACGTAGATGACGATACAATTCTGGATGCGCTAGTAGCTGAGCCAGGGCTACTCCAACGTCCGATCGTTGAGCGGTCAGGCCGTGTTGTAATTGGTCGTCCAGTCGAGAACGTACGGAAACTCTTCTAGCCGCTAGTCAAGCCTGACGTCAGGCTCTTGGGATGGCCTTTCTAGCGCCAGGTGACTTCCATCGCAAAGAAGTGATCAAAGACCTCCCGCGTCGGATGGTTTCTCTCATTAGATTCAGGGCTTCTGATATAGAAATCTAGTTGCATCTGAGCCGGATTAACTGCTCCCGCATCAGTTCCTGCACCTGTCCGGACAACTAGTGTTTCACGATCTCTAATTCCTTGTGTGATCATGAAATGGATTTGGTGTTCATCGTAGAGCGTCGCACCATCAAGTGTCGCGCTTCCCCAACCCCATCCGGCTAGGTATAGAAGACTCTTGGGCCAGTTCGCATCACCACAGCCGGCATTACCGTGCTCATATAAGAACGCTGCGATACCCCCATCCTGACATGGTGAGAATTCCTCAAATCGATCAAGCTCAACCACATAGTGCCCCTCTGGAAGGTCAAGTTCAGCTCGGAATGTGCCAGTATTGGCTTGCTCATCAACGTCAAGCTCAATTGTGCCGCCTACTGCTTGGATACCACTGCCATCATCACCCATATGATCCCAGGGAGAAGTATCGTCTAACGTCCCCACGTGATAAACCTGGCTCGCACTCACAATGAAACGACCGTCATAGTTTGTGTGTTGCTCAGGGGTATAGATCCCCATCTCCGTACCTGGCTGGTACCGAGCCCCGGGCTGGAGTTCACTTGATACACCGGAAGATTCAGGCCCAATGCACCCGGTCATAGTGCCTATGCTTGCGAGCATTAGGGCTAGCAAGCGTTGCTTTTTAAATTTCAAGTCGCCACCTCGTCGAATGCCTCTTCAAGGAGATTAAGCGCTTCGAGCAGTATTTCCTCCGGAGCTCCGAATCCGAGACGCAGATAGTGGTCCATTCCAAAGTGATCACCAGGAACCACAAGGACATCCTTTTCGACTCTAAGTTTTTCAGCAAACTCTGTTGAATTGATGTTTGCGGAATAGCGGGTGAAACAGAACGCTCCGGCATCAGGTGGACGGTATGTAAAGCGCCCTTCTTGTGTCGCCATCCACTTTTCTAAGAGCCCCAAGTTAGCACGCGTGATTTCTCCTGTGCGGTCCAGAATGCGCGCTCTCGTTGCTGGTTCAAGAGCCATACAAGCAAGAGTATCTGATAAAGTTGGGGGAGCGATGCTGGTGTAGTCAGTCCGGCCCCAAAGCTCTGTTACTAAGTCCGGTGGTCCGACGATCCATCCAAGCCGAAGACCAGGCATACCATAAGCTTTCGACATCGAGTTCGTGATCAGAACGCGGTCGTGGCAACCCCAAAAGGAAGACGAGATCTCTCCACTGGTTTCAGCTCCCTGGTAGACTTCATCGGACATGATCCAGGCACCGTGCTGTTCAGTGAGTTCCGCGATCGCCCGCATTGACTCACGGGATAGTGCGGCCCCGGTGGGATTGTTCGGGTGCGTAATAATTACAAACCGAGCCCCCTCATTCAGGGCTACCTCGAGTTCAGATAGATCGGGTTGCCATCCCTCTTCTTCCACCAAGTTCACCGGCAGAATTCGATTGTCGAAAGACTCAATTAATCCGGGGACTTGTCCGTACGTGGGCAGCATAACAGCTGCCTTGCCCTGTGATTCAAAGAGGTGCCAAAAACATGTGAAATTAGCTTCCGCACCACCTATCGTGACGAGTACGGAGTCTTCCGATGCACCTGAATATAGCGAAGCGATTCTCTCTCTTAGCTGATCAGACCCGTTGGACTGACCGTATCCCAATTCGATTTGATCAGTGCCACGCTCCTCTCCGGCAATGTCAAAGAGTTCGCCAACCGTGAGCGGGTGGACCGCACTCTCAGAGAGGTTATATCGCACTCGGTGCTCGTAAGTCGACTGCCACCGTTCCATGCGAAAAGGGGTATAGCGCACGTCTAAATCTCCTTGATCAGGTCTCGAAGTGACCACTGTATGTGGGTCTGTACCAAGAGTAAACATTGGTACTCGGATCAGGTTCTGAATCAAAAGTAGCCTAAACTCAGCATTGACCTGTTAGAATTCTACCATGAGAAAGGTTCTCCTGATCATTCTAGACGGTTGGGGTCACTCCGACTTCAAGGAATCTCCAACTCCGGGGAATGCGATTGAATTCGCGAGTGTGCCACACTTCCGTGAACTTTACGATCATTGCCCTCGGACTCGACTCGCTTGCTCGGGTGTCGACGTTGGGCTTCCTGCTGATCAGATGGGTAACTCTGAAGTAGGACACCTCAATCTGGGAGGGGGACGGATTGTTCCCCAGGATCTAGCTCGCATTGATAAAGCAATAGAGGATGGGGTGCTTGCTGATCACCTGGGTCTCGAGATTCTCATTGCAGGGTTAAGGCAGAGCGGGGGAGCTCTTCACATCGCTGGCCTGCTCTCGGATGGAGGGGTTCATAGTCATATAAGGCACTTTGCAGCCGTCCTCAATCTCCTTCCCTCAGACATCCCAGTGCGGTTGCATTGTTTCATGGATGGGCGTGACGCTTCTCCTAGGGCTGGAACTGATTACGTCAAAGAAATTGGAGAGCTTTGCACGAAGGGCGCCGATTGGGCTGTTGCTTCAGTTATTGGTCGATATTGGGCGATGGATAGGGATAAGCGCTGGGACCGCACAAGACGTGCTTACGAATTGATTGTTAATGGTAAAGCTGAGAACTGGAAGGACTCTCCGGATTTCCTTGAGGAGAGCTATGCTCTTGATGTTACCGATGAGTTCATTGAGCCAACTGGGGTGCGGGGTGTTGGTGAGGCGGGGATTAGTGAGGTGGATGCCTTGCTACTAATGAACTTTCGTGCTGATCGCATGCGGCAGCTTACCTCGGTGATGACCCTCAAGGATTTCGATGCCTTCGAACGAGAAGGAGCTATCCCTGGTCGTGTTGTGACCATGGCTGAATACGATCCGTCCCTTCCTGTCTCAGTGGCTTTTCCTCTTGAGCGTCTGGAGGCATGTCTTTCAGAGGTGATTTCCCGAGATGGACGCCAACAATTGAAAACCGCGGAAACCGAGAAGTACGCACATGTCACTTATTTCTTTAACGGGGGAGAGGAAACCCCGTTCGATGGCGAAGATCGCGTTCTAGTGCCGTCCCCCAAAGTTGCTACCTATGACCTTCAGCCTGAGATGAGCGCTCGACCGGTAGCCAATGCGGTTACGGGAGCTGTTCGCGATGGGAGGCATGACTTCATCTTGGTGAATTTTGCAAATCCCGACATGGTAGGGCACACGGGTTCAATCCAGGCTGCGAGCAAAGCTGTTGAAGTAGTCGATTCATGCCTCGGTGAACTGATTCGTTCGGTCGAAGATCACCCAGACTGGGTTGCGTTGGTCACTGCTGATCACGGAAATGCTGAAAAGATGCTCAACGACGAAGGAGACGTTCATACGGCTCACACAGTTGAACCAGTAGACTTCATTGTCTTCGATCCCCGCGATACCGCTCATGAACTGGAGGTCGCTGGGCGCTTAGCAGATGTTGCGCCAACCGTATTGAATTTCATGGGGATTTCTTTTCCTGAACAGATGACTGGAAAAAATCTGATTGCTTCTGTAAGAGATAATGACCCGGATACGGACGCATGAATCAACTTGCGATCCCCTTGGAGCGGCATCGTCTCGACAATGGTCTAAAGATAGTCCTTTCTCAGGACGACACTGTGCCAATAGTGGCAGTGAATATTTGGTATGGGGTTGGGTCTAGAAACGAACTTCCTGGCCACACTGGGTTCGCGCACCTGTTTGAGCACATGATGTTTCAGGGTTCCAAGCATGTCCCTAAAAACAAGCATTTTGAACTGATTGAACGTGCTGGTGGGACCCTTAATGCGACTACCTGGTTCGATCGGACGAACTACTTTGAGACCGTCCCTTCCCGAGATCTGGAACTTGCATTGTGGCTCGAATCTGACCGGATGGGTTGGATGCTTCCGGCGATGGACCAAGAGAAACTCGACAACCAACGCGATGTCGTGAAGAATGAAAAGAGCCAACGCTATGATAACCAACCATACGGTGACTGGGACCAACGCCTTCAGGCGTTGATGTACCCAAAGGATCATCCTTATCACCATCCGGTGATTGGATCGGTAGAAGATCTGGACGCTGCAACACTCGAAGATGTAGCTGAATTTTTTGGCACATACTATGTCCCTAATAACGCTGTGCTAACGATCGCGGGCGATTTTGACGAATCTCAGGTCATGGATCTTGTCCAGCGCTATTTCGGAGAGATTGAAGCTGGAGCGCCTATCCCGCCACTCCCGGGAGATTCTTGTCTAGAGCCGACAATCGGGAGCACTGTGCGAGAGCACGTTCTTTCAGAGGTACCACTGGCACGAGTCATCATGGGATTCCGTATCCCCCCTTATTCCTCAGAGGACTTTGCGGTCGCCGAGGTCTCTCGGGCACTGCTTGGAATGGGACGCGCGTCTCGTCTTTACCGTGCACTTGTTCGTGAGCGCCGTGTTGCGAAGGGAGTTGTGACCTATGCGTTTCCGCTTCTGACCAACGCGTCCATGCTTCTTGCCTGGGCGACTGGATATCCTGATTCAACGCCAGAAGAACTTGAAACAGCACTTACGGAAGAGATCGAGGCTCTAGTAGAAGCAAAACAAAGTGAGGTTGATCGTGCGATAGCTCTGACGGAAACCGACTTGGTGAGAGCGCTAGAGCAGGTGGGTGAGCGGGCCAACTTACTCTCTATGTTTGACCTCTACTTTGATGACCCTGATCGCTTGAACCATGAATTAGATCGACTTAGAGCAGTTACGGTAGATCAGATCCGTAACTTCGCGGCCTCACAACTCGGCTCCGATAATCGGGCAGTCCTCGTTTATGAGCCTAAGAGGGAATCTTGAGTCTGTTGGATCGCACCCAGCCGCCTGGGAGTGGAGAATTTCGGCAATTTGATTTTCCAGAGGTTCAGACAGAGGCTCTACCGAATGGACTTGACCTCAAGATTTGCGTACTCCCTCGGTTACCAATTGTAAGTGTCAATCTGTTTCTGCGGGCGGGGGAGGGAAGTCTAGTTGAAGGACGAGCGGGAACTGCTGTTCTTACGGGTGATGCTCTAGAGGGTGGTACGTTGAAACGTAGCGGTTCCTCGCTTGCTGAAGCGCTGGAGGGAATAGGTGCTAGACTTGGGGTGTCCACCGGCTGGGAAGGGACCAACATCGCAGTATCAGTTCTAGCAGATCGACTACCAGAGGCATTTTCTCTTCTAGCTGAAGTCGTTCTGGAACCGGACTTTCCCAGCATAGAAGTTGACCGCGCACGTGAACAACAGCTCGCAGACATACGACAGCGTTCTATGGACCCGTCCGCTCTCGCATCGGATGAAGTTAGTCGTCGTTTTTATGCAGAGGGTCTACCATACGCTAGGCCACAAGTAGGTACAGAAGCTTCTATTAGCTCAGTCTCGCGTGATCAAATCAGGGGCTATGCGGAAGCTTGCTATCGTCCAGGGTCTGGAGGGTTGATCATTGTTGGTGACGTTGATCCAGCACAGATCAGGTCACTTTCTGGTGAATATTTCGGTTCCTGGATTGGTTCTCCATCTGCGGTAGATGACTTTCGTGTTAATGCACAAACACGTGAGCGCCGCGTGTGGATCCTTGACCGGCCTGGCTCAGTGCAATCCGAGCTCCGAGTGGGTCATGTAGGCGTCGCGCGCACAACCCCGAACTATCTCCCACTCTCGATTGGCAATCTCCTTCTTGGTGGAACTTTTACCAGCCGCCTTAATCTGAACCTCAGAGAAAGAAACGGCTTCACCTATGGAGTTAGGTCACAGTTCAGTTTTCGCTCTCAACCAGGGCCTTTCCAAGTATCAACTGCTGTAGGTAATGAGGTAACGGCCCCTGCTGTTCGGGAAATCCTTTCCGAACTAGAGTCACTAGTCGTTGATGGTGCGAGACGAGAGGAAGTGGATGCAGCTCGTGACTACGCTGCCGGAGTATTCGGTCTACATCTTGAGACCGCTGGCCAGATTGCCTCTCGACTCAATCAGATTGTCGTGTATGGCCTTCCGGACGACTACTACCATCTTCACAGAGACAACATCCGTGCGGTATCAACCGAGCAGGTAACATCAGCGGTTCAGGAGCATATTCGCCCTGAGGAGGTCCAGGTTGTCATCGTTGGTGATGCGGAACGTATTGCAGGTTCAGTGGATGCCCTCGGGCTTGGGCCACTAGAAATTGTTTGATAAAGACGAATATGAAGCGGTAAGATGTCACATTCAGGGTGAGTAGGCGTCCCACAGAGAGGACGTAAGGTCGACAGACTTGTTGAAAAATGGGCATTTTCTTGTGGCATGGTGCCTGCACAACAAGATACCAGCAAAGAGTATTCTCTATAGTTGAGGAGTTTAGACGTGTCCGGTACTCACCAAGAGGAGAGCGTCCAGCCTATTGCTCGTGAGGGCAAAGCTCACGAGCGAAACCTCAAACTTCGCGAGCTCAGTGACGCCGATGTAGTTCAAGCTTCATTGGACGGTGATGATCGGGCATTTGGTGAATTGGTCCGACGTTATGACCAAAGACTACTCAATTTTGTCTATCGGACTATCGGGGACCGGGAGCGGAGCGAAGATCTGATTCAGGAGACTTTTGTTCGAGTCTATAGGCATCTGCACCGGTTTGATCAGTCAAAGAAGTTCTCAACATGGATCTATACAATCTCAAGCAACCTAGCCAAGAACGAACTCAGGAATAGGTCGCGTAATCCGTTGGTGCTTTTCCAAACGATCAAGAAGAACTGGAGTACCGACGACAGACCACTAGAATGGGAGGACCCGAAGTACAAACCTGATGATCTCTATAGGAAGCGCTTCCTGAGGGCGAGGGTAGAGGAGGCCGTTGAGGAGTTACCAAAACACCATAGGATGGTGTTTGTGCTTCGAGAGTTGGAAGGGAAGACCTATGAAGAGATTGCTGAAATTACTGGATGTAATCTCGGGACAGTAAAGAGCCGCCTAAACCGAGCTCGCAACAATTTTGCAAAGATTATCGCACCCATGATTGAGTAAGGGACTGAGATCTAAGAATAGGTTCCCTAGAAGAATAGAGCAGGTAGAGAGGACTGCGGCCCCACTGGACGAACCCGGTGGGGCCGCGGCTGTTGGAACCCGGGTGCGGTGGACGAAGTATCAGTTTCAATGACTTGCTCCGACTACATCAAGAATTTTTCCGATCTTATAGACGGAAACACGGCAGAGGAGGACGTACGGGCCTTCGAAGAGCACCTTCATGAGTGCTCCGCGTGTAGTCGTCACCGGCACGTGATCGAACAGGGTTCAGCACTCTTACGAACCCTGCCGAAGCCGAAACTGAGCGAGAATTTTGTACCTAGGCTTAGGCACCGACTTTATCATATTGATGATCAGCATTCTCTCCGTAGTGTAACTTCGGTTGCTATGCCGGCGGCTTTGCTAACGGTGGCAGTCATCTTGCTAATTGTTTCTTGGTTGCCTGTAATAAGGGGTAATACTCCCGAGATCGCACTTGAGACGGTTGTCGTGGATCAACCTCCCCTAGAGGTCACACGGCAGCCTTCAGTCATGAGTTCGTCTTCATCTGGATTCGTTATCTATCCTTTTGCCGACCTCAGTGAACGAGCACTCTCGGATTTCCGGCAAGAGTTGTGGGATGAGGCTCACGCGCTGCTCTTCGAGTACTCGCCCCTATCCCAACGTTCCCGACAGCGTGGTGTGCTTCGTCGTACAGGACTCGGACAGCAACGCTAGAGAGCCAACTCCGAAGGATTGTCTCGGGCACCACTTTCACTAGACGAATGCCAGCTTAGTTTGATCGAGTGACGATACCTCAACTCCCTCCCGCGCTTACCAAGGTTCGAGGTGGTGTATTCTATCTGCACGGTGAAGACGCTTTCCGTAAGGAACAGGTAGTTACTGCCCTGATCGATGCGCACCTCGATGCGGCGACCCAAGACTTTAATCTTGACCAACTAAGGGGTACTGAAACTGATATAGAAACTGTAGCCTCAGTTATGGCCACTCCGCCAATGATGGCTGAATGGCGTGTAGTTGTTGTACGAGAGGTGGAAGGATTCGCTTCAGGCAAGAAGGCTCGAGAAACCATGCTAGAGGTTGTTAGAAATCCACCACCAGGCCTCGCGTTAATCCTGAGTTGCACGGTGCCACGGGGTTCCAGAGCTAAGTTCTACCGAGATCTTTCAAGCCTCTCAAATTCGGTAGAGTTCAAGACATTCACGAGTGCTGATGTTCCAGGGTGGTTAATCAACAGGGCCCGGGAAGCTTATTCGGTGGAAATAGAGGTAGAGGCAGCTCAGGCACTCTCATCAGCGATCGGAACAAATTTAGGAGTATTAGACCGCGAACTAGAGAAGCTCGCTGACTTTTTGGGAGATCGTTCACTTGTAACGATCAGTGATGTTGAAGCTGTCGGAACGAAACTACCGTCGCAGGATCGTTGGCGTTGGTTCGACCTCGTTGGTGAACGCCGATTTCAGGAAGCACTAACGGGTCTCGACGTTCTGATTGGGCAAGGTGAATCGGGGGTAGGGCTCGTGATAGGCTTAGCAACCCATCTATTGCGATTAGGGGTCGCATCGACAAAAGGTTTCCGCAGCCTAGAGGCGGCTCTTCCACCGCACCAAAAGTGGCTGGCAAAACGGGCGATGGCCCAATCCAAGAAATGGCCACCTGGTGAGTTGGACGCTGCTATTGAGGAATTACTCAGGGCTGACCGTCTCTTGAAGGCATCGCCGCAAAGTGATCAGCACTTTGTCGAAGAGTGGCTATTGGGCCTGGTTTCACGGGCCGTTGCAGCATGATTGGCCGTCTACATGGAATCGGGCTGCTAGTTCTCGCAATTTCATTTCTGGTTCCTCTCCCCGGTGGGGCTCAGACGGATGCTATTACGCTCCCAGAGATTGAAGAACTTGCACAAAATGGTCGTTCTGATGCCGCACGAGCTGCTCTATTGGGCTGGTGGGAAGAATCTCGGGTTCTTGCCTCAAGAGAAGAACGCCAGTTCGCACTCTGGCTACGTGGTCGTCTTACAATTGATCCATCACAGGCTGTAAGGGACTTTCGGCGTTTGGTCGTAGAATACCCAGGCGGGCCCTTTACTGCTCGAGCACTCTATAGGCTTGCCCAGGAAGCTTATGAAAGAGGTGCCACGGCAGATTTCGAACGGCATATGGCATCCCTATCTCGGGATTACCCTGGCTCGTCGGTGTTGGCCGAAGCCGAGGCATGGATCAGTGGAACCCAGGGGGCAGTAGCCCCTCCACCGGTTACGCGATCTACTGCCTCTGAGCGGTCTGACGAGAATCAAGATGATGCCGTGACTCCGGCTGATGCGGCACCTTATTCAGTTCAGTTGGGGGCATTCTCAAATGAGGGACGTGCCGCTGCACTTTTCGATCTTGCTCGTGCAGCTGATCTGAATGTTAGGCTGGTGCGGATGCCACAAAGTAACTTGATCCATGTGCGTGCAGGTCGGTTTGGGACCTCGATGGAAGCGACGGAATTCTCAAGACGAGTGAGTGAGCTTGGATTCACGGCGGCTGTTGTGCGAGATGCGCGAGATGAGGAGTTAGTCCGCAGTAATTTCAGAGTTCCCAGTAATGACCAAGCACACTAAAATCGTTGATTACTGACATTCATCCTTGAGCATCGGCTTCTCGAGCCTACTTTCACCTATGGCCCCGGCGGACACACCCCTGATGCGGCAGTGGCGAGAAGCGAAAGCAGATCATGCTGACTCGCTGCTATTCTTCCGTGTTGGTGACTTTTATGAACTGTTCCATGACGATGCTGAAGAGGGCGCAAGGCTACTAGGTCTGACCCTCACATCACGGAATAATGGAGCTGCGGCTGGAGTACCCTTGGCCGGGGTCCCTGCCAAGGCTCTTGACGAATACCTATCAAAGCTCGTGAGGCTGGGTCGGCGCGTCGCGATATGCGACCAAGTTGAAGACCCCTCGGAAGCGAAGGGGATCGTCCGGCGAGAAGTCACAGAAATGATCACACCTGGAACTGTGCTTGCCGATTCACTTCTAATGAAGCACCGGAATAACTTTTTGGTGGCTCTCGTTGACGAAGGGACAGATTCCTTCGGTATGGCCGTCTTGGACGTATCAACGGGTGAGATGTCTGCGCAGCTCGTTCCCGCCAGTGAACTTCGCGCCGAACTTGGGCGTTTGGAGCCTTCAGAACTGCTGTTGCCTTACTCGCTTGAAACTTCGGACCAATTGACCTGGGCGGCTGGGCCATCCATTCCTCGAACTCTCCGTGCGGACTGGATGTTCGACGTAGACCTCTCAACAGATGCTCTGTTGAATTCTTTCGGTGTCCATTCACTCGATGGTTTTGGGTTCCAATCTGAAGATCAATCGCTCGTGCGGGTTTCTGGGGCGCTTGTTCAGTATTTGAAAGAAATTCGACCAGGGGGTGTGTCACATCTGAAACCTCCTCGAATTCGCCGTCCTGGTCAGGTCATGCTTCTCGATGAGATGACTCGAAGAAATCTCGAGTTGATTGAACCTCTGCGTACTGGAGAGGAAGGGGGCACGTTACTTGATGTCCTCGATGTCACTACGACACCCATGGGTGGGCGGCTTCTACGTCGCTGGGTGCTAGAGCCGCTTATTCACATGGAGGATATCGCTGTTCGGCACGGTGCGGTGGAGGAGTTCGTAGAGTGCCCTGAAGTTAGAAGGCGGATTCGAGGATCTTTATCTGGCATTACAGATCTTGAGCGTTTAGCGGGTAAGGTTGGTACTGGGCGGGTCACACCGCGGGATCTCGTAGGGCTGCGGATATCTCTTGGTCAGCTACCTGAAATTCAGGATGCAGGGATTGAGGCAAGAGATTCCTTGATTCGTGAATGTGCGGTCGACAAAGACTGCCTGGAGGATGTATCCACGCTGTTGAAAAGTGCAATTTCAGATGATCCGCCGGCGACCCTTCAGGAGGGCGGAGTTATCAAAAAGGGCTGGTCGGAGGATCTGGACGAGCTTCGAGCAGTCAGAGACGGGGCACGGGACTTCATAGCAAGTCTCCAGGCTCGAGAACGTGAGAGAACCGGTGTCGCATCTCTGAAGGTTGGTTTTAACAAAGTCTTCGGTTACTACCTCGAAGTTACTCGAGCAAACCTAGAGAAGGTGCCTGTCGACTATGTCAGGAAGCAGACACTCGCCAACGCTGAACGTTACTTCACTCCTGAGCTCAAAGAATGGGAAGAGAAGGTTTTTGGGGCAGAGGACCGAATTTCTCATGTGGAGGCTGAGCTTTTTAGTGATATTCGAGGGCGTGTCGCCAAAGAGATCGGCCGGCTCCAAGAAACCGCAGCGAGAATCGCGACGCTGGATGTCCTGGTAAGCTTCGCTGAAATCGCCATCAGCCAAGATTATGTGCGACCGGAGACTCACTCGGGTTTTGAACTCGAACTTGTAGCTAGTCGGCATCCTGTTGTAGAGACGATGATGCCCCGTGAGAAGTTTATTCCGAACGATATCTGCTTAGACGAGAATGGATGGATCGTCGTGCTAACAGGGCCCAACATGGCGGGCAAGAGCACCCTACTCAGACAAGTCGGATTAATTCAACTCCTAGCTCAGATTGGATCCTTTGTGCCCGCTGATCAAGCCAGAATACCGGTAGCGGATCGTATATTTACTCGTGTTGGCGCCTCAGATAACCTGGCACGGGGTCAGTCGACGTTCATGGTAGAAATGAGCGAGACCGCAGCGATCATCCATGGAGCTACTGAGATGAGCTTGGTATTACTCGATGAAATTGGTCGGGGCACTTCGACATACGACGGCGTGTCGATTGCGTGGTCGGTCACTGAGTATCTGCATGAAGAACTAGGCTCGAAAACCATTTTCGCCACGCACTACCATGAGTTGACCCAATTAGGCGATCTGCTCCCTGGTGTGAAAAATATGAATGTCTCGGTCCGCGAAGTGGGATCGGATATCGTGTTTCTACGCCAACTACTAGAGGGGGGTGCAGATCGTTCATATGGGATCCAGGTCGCCCGTCTCGCTGGATTGCCTGACACGGTCGTGGCACGCGCGCATGAACTCCTTGTGGAATTGGAGGGAACACACACGGGTGGGGGAGAAGGTCTCGGACAGCATGGTATGCATCGTCCAGGATCGGAAACTGAGCTGCATCAGCTATCGATGTTTCGGGCAGATCACCCTGCCTTGATTCGCTTACGTGAGTTGGTTCCAGATGATTTAACTCCCCGGGATGCTCTAGAACTCCTGTATCAATTAAGGGCAGCTGTACACGGAGACGAGAACACAGAATGAAATTCACAGAAGACTTCTGCTCGCAGAGGAAAACGCTGAGGGGTTTCGTAATTTGTGGAATGCTTGTTGCAGCGTTCTCATGCGGTGCGGAAAGAGAAATTGAACAACCGATGCCGCTACTAGATGAGATGACGATCGATTACCCGCTAAGCCTTTGGGATCAAGCTATAGAGGGTGAAACATTGCTAAGGGTGCTAGTTACCGAAGAAGGTTCCGTCGACTCTGTAGAAATCTTCGAATCCTCTGGTCACCCCGCTTTCGATTCTGCAGCAGTTGCTGGAGTAATAAACCTACAGTTTGATCCAGCTACCCAAGATGGGGAAAGTATTGGGGTATGGGTGACGTTGCCTGTTCAGTTCTCTAAGCATCCCCCGTCTGATAACGAAAATTAATGTCACATCTAACTTTATAAGGGGTTACAAAAGCCTTGTCTTCAATGCCTGAACGCCACAGGGAGCCATACGACAGCGTGCTGGATCTGATCGGATGGACACCTATGCTGAGGTTAAGCTCAGTAGTTGATGGTGCTCGAACGCCGGTCTATGTGAAACTGGAGTTCATGGGTCCGGGGGGCTCGGTCAAGGACCGTATCGGTATTGGAATGATTCAAGCGGCCGAAAGAGATGGGACTCTCAAGGCGGGCGGGACGATTGTCGAAGCCACTGGAGGTAACACTGGGCTTGCTCTAGCGATGGCAGCTTCGCTTAAGGGATATCGGTGCATTTGCACGATGCCAGATAAGATGAGTAGTGAAAAGGTCAAACTTTTGCGTGCCTTTGGAGCAGAGGTGGTCATCACACCTACGGCGGTGCCCCCTGATCATCCTGATCACTATCTCCAAAAAGCTCGTGCTATCACAGCTGCGACCCCGGGTGCTGTGATGGCAGATCAGTTTTATAACGATGCAAACCCACAGATACATTATGAGACAACAGGGCGGGAGATTTGGGAACAGAGTGAGGGGCGCGTTACCCATTTCGTGGCTTCTGCAGGGACAGGGGGCACAATCACAGGTGTTGGACGCTACCTAAAGGAAAAGAATCCGGCTGTCCGCATAGTCGGGATTGATCCTGAGGGCTCCATAACTGCTCCGTTCTTCAATACCGGAGAAATAGGAGAGGGCACCCCTTACAAAGTTGAAGGCATAGGCAATGACAAGATTCCCGGGACATTGGATCTTGATGTTGTTGACGATTATCGAGTTCTCCCGGACCAAGTAGCGTTCGCGATGGCTAGGAGAATGACACGCGAAGAGGGGTTATTTGCGGGCGGCTCAGCGGGCCTCATGGTTCATGGAGCCATTGAGTTGGCTAAGCAGATTGATGATCCAGATGCCTTCGTGGTTTCGCTAGTTTGTGACTGGGGTGAACGCTACCTGAGCAAGGTCTATGATGACGAATGGATGCGTGAGAATGGCTTCCTTGAGAGATCCAGGCGTACAAAAGTTCGTGACCTTATCGACAAAAAGAATTCTGATGCACCAGAGCTGATCACAGTAGAACCTGGGACATCAATACGGATTGCTTTGTCTACGATTACTGCACATGACATCGGCCAGCTGCCGGTCGTCTCTGACGGCTCTTGTGTGGGGTCGGTTACAGAAACAAGTCTAATGAGCCAAGTACTTGAGGATACTGCGTTGCTTGATAGGCCTGTCGATAGCGTGATGGCCGCCCCATTCCCAGTGATCTCTGATCATGTCGACTCTGAGGAAGTAAGGACTCTTCTTACTCGGGGTAATGCGGCCTGTCTGGTGAGTACGAAAGGCCAGCTTATAGGTATCGTCACACGTTATGATGTCGTGAGAGCGTTGACCGCATGAGAGTAGCAGTCCTCATGGGAGGGGTTTCGGATGAGCGAGAAGTATCGCTGTCATCCGGGGTCCAGGTCGCGAGTGCTCTCCGTAATCTGGGTCACAAAGTTGTCGTAGTGGACACAGTCAGAGGATCTTTAGATGAGGCAGAAGAGGCTTTCTTACTTAAAGCGGGTGTGGGCGCATTACCCCCGCTAGTCGGAGATCTGGCATCGCTAGACGAAGTGCAGACCGTGATGCTACATGGTAATTCTGAACTCAATGAAATAGATGTCTTCTTTCTTGCGCTCCATGGAGGATCTGGGGAGGACGGTACCATCCAGGCCGTTCTCGAAGTTGCTGGTGTAGCATATACCGGTAGTAACAGACTTGGTTGTTCACTAGCGATGGACAAGGAGGTCAGCAAGCGCCTCTTACGTCAAGCAGGTATACCAACACCGGACTGGCTGTGTGGAGAATACTCCGCTGCGGAAGTTGCGGACACATTAGGTCTGCCTGTGATTGTTAAGGCAGCCTCTGGCGGCTCGTCACTTCGATTAGTCCTCGCTCATGATCTCGAAGAACTCGAATCTGCAATAGATGAAACTCGTGGATGGAATGATCTGGTACTGTTTGAGAGGTATCATCCGGGGCGAGAGGTCACGGTAGGGGTATTGGGAGAAGAAACACTCCCGGTCGGGGAGATTATTCCTGAGCATGAAATCTTCGACTACGAGTGCAAATATCAACCTGGAATGGCTCAAGAAATATTTCCAGCTGACATTCCGGCAGACCTTGCTTCCAGGCTCAGGACTCTTGCTTTATCAGCTCATAAAGCGCTTAGGCTTCGTGACTATTCGAGGATAGACTTTATTGTTGATCGCCAAGGAGCGCCCTGGTGTCTGGAGGCGAACGCTTTACCTGGGATGACCTCCAACAGCTTACTTCCTAAGTCAGCAGCAGCAGCAGGGGTGGCTTTCCCCGAGTTGTGTGACCGGATTGTTAAACTTGCAGAAGTCAGAAAACATACGAATTCTGATTATCCTTGAGGCGTTATGCTTTAAGGAGATCGTGACTCCGGAACATGCTTACAGAGTTAGGGTTGGATAGATTCCCCTGGAAATAAGTAAGATCAATAACACAGAGAATGGCTTACTCGACCACTAACTTTGGTTTCAGGTACGTGATCACCCCTATGGTGAAGAACCTGATAATCGCTAATGTGGCGGTCTTCTTTCTAACCGTGCTGGTCGGACAAAATTTCATGTTCGAGTGGTTCGCGTTCCAGCCCACACAGATTTTTTTCAGGCCGTGGGGTGTGATCACCTACATGTTCCTGCATGGTGGTTGGTGGCATCTATTCTTCAACATGCTGGTCCTGTTCTTTTTCGGCCCACCACTTGAGGGTCGCTGGGGCGAAAATGAGTTCCTGAAGTTTTATTTCTGCTGTGGTCTTGGAGGGGTAGCACTCAGTTACTTTTTCCTACCGGCCGTGGTGGTTGGAGCATCAGCTGCGATGTATGGCCTAATGCTTGCCTTCGCGATGAACTGGCCGAACGTGCCGATATATATCTGGGGGATCTTCCCGGTGAAGGCCAAGTACCTCGTGAGCCTGATTGTTGTCATAGCTGCCCTGAGCGCTTTCGGAGGTAGCTATGACGGTGTTGCCCACTTTGCACATCTCGGAGGTTTAGCTGCAGGCTTTATTTACCTGAGGGCCGATTGGCGATTAAATCGGTACCTGGGTTGGCTTAAGAAGAAGACTCCCAAGAGTGGTCGTCTCGCTGTTGTTCGCACTGATAGTCACCCCGGCTACTCAGCTGATCATGTTTCGGGTAAGCGACATGCAGATGATCCGGTGCTCTTTGATAGAGTTGATGAGGTTCTTGATAAGATTTCCGCAAAAGGCATGTCCTCACTGACTCCTGAAGAGTTGAAACTCCTGGATCGTGTGTCCAAGCAACATCGGACTAACTAGGCCCTAAGTCCGAACTACGGTTTTTTCGAGATTATTACTCTGTCATAGCTCCTGAATCAGTTGTTCACCTTGGAGTGGGTTGCGAAGTTACTGGTTAAGCGATTCGCTTAACGCATAGATTCGGCGTTGATCTGACCCAAAGAGGTACTCATGGTCTCGAGATGGCAGTTTCGCACCTGTTCTCAGAGGTTTCTTTCGACAATAACGCTACTCTTGGTCACGGGCTGTGCTGGTGCACAGGTCGCCCCACCACCACCGGTCCCGGAAGTATCACAGAATTCTCCGGAAGTAATCCAAGTCTCTCTGCCTGATGAGCCGACCCCACAAAACCAGGCAGATCAGATTGATCTCGATACGGTTCAAGCGGGAGAGTTCGACCAGGGTAAGATGTGGACCTTTGAATTTCCTCCTGTCGATTATATCGCGGAGACATATGGTTTCCGGCCGGACACCGAGTGGTTTGAGCGGGCCCGACTAGGAGCACTTCGCATCCCGAGTTGTTCAGCATCCTTAGTCTCACCGTATGGGTTGGTCATGACTAACCACCACTGTGCTCGAGAGTTTGTATCCCAAGTTTCAGGAGATGGCGAAGCCTTACTGGATCAAGGTTTTATTGCAGAAAATCTTGCAGATGAGCGGATAGTTGAAGAATTCGAAGCAGATCAGCTAGTTGAGATTCTGGACGTCACGGATGAAGTCAATGCTCAGCTTGACGTGGTTCCTCAGGATGAACGTGCAGGAGCCCGAACAGAGCTTTTGGATGAGATCAAAGATCGGATTGTGGAGCAGCGTGGAGGTGAAGATTCGGGATACGAGATAGAAATGATCTCCCTATACAACGGAGGTCGAACATCCGCTTATGTATTTCGAAGGTACACGAACGCCAAGCTTGTAATGGCACCTGAATTGCAGATCGGATTTTTCGGTGGGGATCCAGACAATTTTACGTATCCACGATACAACATGGATTTCGCCTTTTTCCGTCTTTACGATGAAAGTGGCGTCCCACTTTCAAGCGATACTTACTTCCCGTTTGACCGTGACGGACTGTCGGAGGGCGACCCTATTTTCATTGTAGGGAATCCCGGGTCAACCAGTAGGCTTCAGACCGTATCAGAGCTTGAATACCGTCGTGATGTGAGTGATCGCTTCCTACTTGAAACGGTTAGGAAACGTATGGCGGTTCTAGAAGTTTACATAGAAGAAAACCCCGAGATTGCTGAACAGTATGACTTGCGGAACCAGTATTTTAGCCTGAGTAACACCGAGAAAGCATATGAAGGACAACTTCAAGGGCTTCATGACCCAGTGATCCTCGCGAAGCGAGCTGACACTGAGGCCGATTTCCAAGAGGCAATCAATACTGCCCCCGCCTTGCAAGATCTTTACGGTGGTTTAGTTGATCGTATGGCAGAATTGCAAGACTTGAAGCGGAGTCGCACTGATGTGGTTGCTGCGTTTTCAGTTTTTGGGAATCCGATCCTTGACTCATCCACTCTCATTAGGGGCTTTTTTGGTCTTCAGGTTATTTCAATGCAACAAGGTGGTGCGCCGGCTGAAGATCTCGAGTCAATGATCGATAATGTTCGAGGGACTCCCCAAATCCCCCAGGAACTAGATGTAGCTCTAATGGCCGATCGATTTAGGGACTTGGTTGAGCATCTCGGCGCTGATCATCCGGCCGTGGTGAGTCTTCTTGCTGGACGCACCCCTGAGATGGTAGCGGAACAAGTAGTCTCGAATAGCATGCTCAGTGATTCCGCTGCTGCTGTAGTTGCTCTTGAGTCTGGCGGTATCGGACCTCAGGATCCTGCGGTCCAGGCAGTTATAGCCTTTCTTCCAGCTTTCCTAGAACTAAATAGCCTTTTCGCTGAAGTCGCACCTGAGGAAGAGGCGATCGCTTCAGAACTAGGACGCGCTCGTTTCGAGATCTATGGAACCGAAGTGCCACCTGATGCAACGTTTTCTTTACGGATCGCAGATGGATCCGTTAGTGGCTACGAATACAACGGTACAATGGCACCTGTGTTTACTACGCTCTTCGGACTCTATGACCGACACTATTCCCACAGTGGAAAAGAAGACTGGGCATTACCGGAGCGGTGGATGAATCCGCCTAACTCTCTTGATCTGTCTACCCCGGTAAATTTTGTATCAACAGCCGATATTATCGGTGGCAACTCAGGCTCTCCGGTTCTTGATCGCGATCTTGAGGTAGTCGGTCTGGTATTTGATGGCAATATTGAAAGTCTCCCAGGAGATTACATATATCTGCCCGAAAAGAATCGATCAGTGAGCGTAGATGTACGGGCTATCCTAGAGGCTCTTGATGAGATCTATGACCTTGATCGGCTTGTGCTTGAACTCACTACAGGACGTCTCTTCGAGACCGAGGAGGAGGCGGATCAGATAGGGCGTTAATAGCAGAATCCATATAACGAGCCAAAAGCAAAGCAATCTTCGTTAATTGTTGGTGTAGCTATTGTACGTGTGGGTATGGTCTCAGTCTTCAAGCTGGTGAATCGAACATTCCGTGGTGCCTTGCCCACCCCCTCAGCCCTTTCTAGAATCCGTGTCCCCATAAGCTGAGGCGGCCCTCTAGGAGTGCCTCCTGTGACAAATAAGGGCTCATCACTACCCGAGTTCGTCGGGGTAGAAGATGTCCTAAAATAATCGAGATCCCGGAGGACTCTGAATGGCATCAGCCAAGGAATATCCCACAGACCGGATACGGAATATCGCGGTTCTCGGGCATGGTGGATCTGGAAAGACAAGTATGATAGAAGCGCTCTGCTTCGTGTCAGGCACTTCGAATCGTCATGGCAATGTTGATAACGGGACTGCGCTTACTATGCACACTCCCGAAGAGCATGCCCATGAAATTTCGATCCAGATGACCCCGGCCTACGCTGAGCATAATGGTGTGAAGGTCAACCTTCTGGACACGCCG
>Ga0209228_1000182_pt1 | contig 31427 bp, 27 predicted proteins | sample METZYME_3_150m_FD_187547 | JGI IMG/M metagenome (GOLD analysis project Ga0209228, IMG submission 187547) | Marine microbial communities from oxygen minimum zone in mesopelagic equatorial Pacific - METZYME_3_150m (SPAdes) (version 2) | ecosystem: Environmental > Aquatic > Marine > Oceanic...
TCCTCAGGTGTAATGAATCCGAAACCTTTCTGGTCATTGAACCACTTCACTGTGCCCTTCATACGTATCATCTACTCCGTTTGGTGTTACGAGTGTCGGAGTGTCCCGGATGATCCGTACCCACCGACTACGATTAATGAATTCAAGCAAATGCTTGAGTGGCACCTAGCCTCGCAATGAACCAGGACTTAGTCAATATGGTGCGATAAAGTTGTGGCACACTCACCTAAAGGTTGTCATCCGGGAGAGGACAAGCTGTTGGGGTCATTTGCAATCATGGATTGGCCACCAGGTATAACCTCCCTGAGCTTATGGGAGCCATTATCCGACATACCAGGGAGAAGAGAGCATGAAAACGGCTAAATATAGTTCGGCAACATTCGTGGTGATGTTAATGGCCTGTACTAACAGTATACCCGAGAATGGCCCACCCTCTACTGAAGTGGATCTTCAACAGACCATTCCTGAAGAGATCACTCGCAGAATCCCGCAGTTTGAGAATGAGCACGTTGAAGTATGGAAAAGTATCATCATGCCGAACCAACCACTCACGATGCACCGTCATGATAATCCGCGCGCATTGATCGCACTGACGGGGGGCACTCTGCGCGTAGTCAACCAGGACGGAGATACACACGACATGACTTGGGAAGCCGGTAGTGCCTACTGGCTAGAAGCAGATCCGCCGGGTGAACTCCATGGGGATGTCAATGAGGGAACGGAACCAGTAGAGGTGATTGTGGTGCAGCTCAAAGGTGTCGGTACTGGTGGAAGCTGACTCCCCTGTATTACGCGCCCTTCTTTGAGGACTCATCGGACAGAAGACAGAGTAGTTCGTAAGCCATCGTCGCCCCGGCCAGCGCAGTAATACCAGTCGGGTCGAATGGCGGTGAAACCTCAACAACGTCTGCGCCCAGGAATTGTATTCCGCGCAGCTCGCGAAGTAACGTCAGGGCCTCAACCGAAGTGAGTCCCCCAACTTCTGGCGTACCGGTACCAGGTGCAAAAGCAGGGTCCAGACCATCGATGTCAAAACTCAAGTATGTCGGTCCGTCCCCAACAATGTTCCTTGCCTCTTTGGCAGCAGCCTCTGGACCGATTTGTGTGAATTCATCCATGAATAGCACTCGCATCCCGGTCGCTTCTGAGAACTCCCAACCCTCCATCGAGTTCTGAGCTCCGCGGATTCCTATTTGTACGGTTCGGGTAGGGTCAATTAGTCCTTCTTCTACCGCCCGGCGAAAAGGTGCCCCGTGGCTAAGCCCGGAGCCCATGAATGAATCCCACGTATCCGTATGCGCATCTACCTGTATGAATCCGAGAGGACCCTCCGTTGCGAGTGCCCTGAGAATCGGGAGCGTTACAGAGTGATCTCCACCTATCGCCAGAGACGTCAAACCGTCATCACCCATCGCCCGGAAGAACGTTTCGATCTCCGCATGCACAGCTGCAATGTCATAAAGATTCTCAAACGGCACGTCACCCGCGTCTCCAATCTGACAAAGCTCAAAGGGGTTTAAGCGTGTAACGGGGTGGATCGCACGGATCATACTTGAGGCACTTCGCACCTCCCTCGGACCATGACGTGCACCTGGCCGGTTGGTCACCGCTCCATCATAAGGAACCCCAACCATCGCAATATCGAATTCTGATCGATCATCGATAAAGGGCGCCCTCATAAATGTGGGTAGGTGCATGAATCTCGGGGCAGATCTAACAGTATCGGAAACCACCACTCACTTCCCTCCTGAAGGGTGCCCTGACTTTCTCGCGTTCTCAGACGTTGACACAGCTATGTCTTGTAGATCGATCGAAGCATACGAGTGATACGTAAATCAAAAAATGACAAGCGGATTGACCGGGCTACCAAGCCCACCAGGTATCCGCATTGGCGCTGCGCTGAATAGAAAACTCCAGCGACCACGTGCTGCAGCTTCTCTGGCAACTTCCTCAAGGTCGAGGTTATCAAACAAAGGAGTTCCCATCCCCACCAACAGTAGTTGATGGAGCGGATGGGTGAAGCCCTCCACACCAGAAGGCAGAACATCAGTGATCCCATCCGAACCTATCGCCGCAATGTCTTTGCCTCTAAGCCAACCAGCGGTCGAGGCATGAAGCCCAGCGAGTTGGCGCCCCGCTGCCCAGGGACCGTCCTGCGTACGCTTAGCCCACCGACCCGTCCTCACAAGCAGAACATCCCCTGGTTCAATTTCCACCCCGGACTCTCTCTCCCAACGCTCGAGTTCTTCTCTGGTAATCGCCGTTCCTGGCTCCAAAAACTGCATGTCCCGAAGCCTCGGTATATCTATAAGGACAGCTCGAGTAAATATCCCGTGCTGCATCACCTGCACCCCAAGCTTCTCTGCACCGTTCTCACCAACTGTCTCAGTGGAGTAACCGTTGTATAGCCTTCCTCCGACACCAGTATGAGGGAGTGCATCAATGTGAGAGTAGGAGTAGCCGTGGTAGTTGATCGTGTAACTATCACTGCCCCAACCTATTCGATTACCTGAAAATCGAGCCGAATGTCCAATTGGCTGAGGGTTATCCGGAGCAGTGTCCTTGTTCACGTCACGAGCCAAGGAAACCACTGTACCATCTTCAACCATTGAGGCAGCCTTCAAGCGTTTCTCTGTAGTGATGAGATTTAGTGTCCCGAGTTCATCATTAGGACCCCAGCGACCCCAGTTAGAAAACTCATCCAACCACGCCTGAACCTGTTCTGCAGTGACTTCAGGCAGATTAGTCTGAGCCGAAATTTCATCCACACCCAAGATCTCTCCCATCACCATTGCACACGCTATGAGGGCATACATGATCAATCGCGCCCGGGGTGAGAGTGCTGAACCTCTGCGAATCATAGAAATCCTCCCTTAACGTATGCGCTCCAACTCTGTCTGACGCTATCAAAACCGGCAAGAAGGGCAACCCAAGATGTTGCCCCTTGGATCTCGTACAGGCGTGACTGGCTTCTAGGGCGACATTATCATACCGGCTCATGATTTTCTTGTTATGAATTGGGATAAGATTATGTCATGGTGTATGTTGCAGCATAAGCTTGGCACTTGAATCACCAGACGACAGCACATGTTTCGCATGCTAATCGCCAATAAAGACACTACACCATATACTTCTTTCCCCGTACTGGAGTGGCCAACACCAGTTGTTGACCCCTTTCATAAGGAGCGCAGTAATGAACGTTTTCCGTAGCTCAATTCTCGCCACGGTTTTTGTCATCTGTGTTGCCGGTCCCGGCCAAGCACAGTTTGTGGACGTGGGCTCAATCGACTTCCCCACCTCAGCAAATGGTCAGGCGCAGCAGCACTTCTTGAGAGGGGTATCAATTCTTCACAGCTTCGGATGGAAGCAAGCAATCGAACAATTCCAGGCGGCACAGGAGCTCGACCCTGATTTTGCTATGGCCTATTGGGGTGAGTCTTTGGCATATAATCACCCACTCATGTCGCAGATGGACGCCACAGAACCACGGAAGGTACTGCAGCGTTTAGGGGAGAACGCGGCTGACCGTCTAGCTGAAGCCCCAACCGATCGAGAGAAGGGATTTCTCGGTGCCGTGGAGATCCTTTGGGGTGATGGCGACCACATTGAACGTCGTGTCGGCTATATGGAAGCAATGGCAGATCTATACGAGAGATATCCTGACGACTCAGAGGTTGCTGCTTTTTATGCACTATCAATGCTAAGTACACAAGGTGCGACACGTGACTTGAGCCAACGCCTCAACGTCCGAGCGGGAACAATCGCCCTGAACCTCTTTGAAGAGAGGCCTAACCATCCAGGTGCTGCGCACTACACAATCCACTCCTTTGACAATCCACTGCTAGCGCCCCTGGCCCTGGAAGCGGCTCACGCTTTCGCTAACATAGCGCCCGCAGTATCGCATGCTCGTCACATGCCAACTCACATCTTCATCCAACATGGCATGTGGGATTACGTCTCTAACCACAATCAATCTGCATACGATGCTGCCCGTGAGCTCTGGCGTCCTGGTGATACCATGGGAGATGCTATCCATGCGCTGGACTGGGGTCAGTACGGAGACCTACAGCTTGGTGACTATGAAAAAGCCCGACTCTGGATTGAGCGTATTGAGGAAATGTCAGAAGAAGGAGGCTTCTTAGAGGGTGGAGCCCGAGGGCAAGGAGGAGAAGCTCGAGCCCGCAATAGTGTTCCGCTACTAAAGGCACGCTACATCGTTGAAACTGAGCAGTGGATGGCACTGCCTGTCACCGAGGAGTCATCCAACAATGAAGTCCTGGCCACCGCACTGAGTGCCGCGCACACCGGTGATCAGCAAACCCTTCGTGATGCAGAGGCATTGCTAAAAGAGCGTTCGTCAGGTGAGGGGGGTAACACCGGTGTGATGGCGAATGAGGTGAGTGCACTTCTCCACGCCGGGATGGGACACGCTGATGTGGCAAAGCGCTTCATGGACGAAGCGGTAGAGACCATTGAAGCCATGGCACCACCTAGGGGGTCGGCATCACCAATCAAGCCAGTATACGAACTATACGGTGAAATCCTGCTCGACCTCGGTGAACCGGAAGAGGCAGTTGAAAAGTTCGAGAAATCTCTTGAGCGTATGCCGAATAGACCGCGCTCCCTCCTTGGCCTTGGCCGAGCAAGTGCGATGGTCGGAGACCGAGACAAAGCTCTAGAAGCCTATACCAACCTTACCAGGGTCTGGGCCGGCCGAGATTCATTCGACGGGTATAAGGAAGCAATGAGCTACATACACTCAACCGAAAACAACTAGCGTAGACCAGAATGCTTTAGGGGCGTCTGACACTGAAAACACCCGGCGTCAGACGCCCCTAAAGCATTCTGGCAACATCGTTATTGGAGGGCCGCAGAATGATGAAGAGAACTTTGCCACTGTCGTTTCTTGCGGTGCTTTTCACCCTCCATGGAAGTGCCGCTGACGCACAAAACAGGGCACCCATCATCGATGAAACAGGTGAAGAGATCATCGCGACGTTCTCTATTGTTGCCAGAGACCCCATCACCGAAGAACTCGGAGTTGCTGTCCAGTCTCGCGCATTTCGAGCTGCTGCAATCGTCTCATATGCCAAATCGGGCGTGGGTGCAATCGCAACCCAGGCCTCGGCAAATCAATCATATGGGCCACGAGGGCTAGAGCTTCTCGAGCAAGGACTTTCACCGGATGAAGTTGTGACGCGTCTTACCAACGCTGACGAGGGCCGGGATCGACGCCAACTAGCTGTCATCGACGCCAAGGGTAGGGTGAGCGCTTACACTGGCTCCCGAACGAGCGATTGGGCAGGCCATATAGAAGGAAACAACTACTCGGTTCAGGGAAACATCCTAGTGAGCGAGCAAGTCGTTCAAGCCATGGCACAAGCTTTTGAGATGACTGAAGGAGAACTCGCAGAACGGCTCATGGCGGCACTCGATGCCGGCCAGGCTGCCGGTGGTGATGCTCGGGGAAAGCAGTCTGGAGGCATATTAGTCGTAAAACCGATAGAAGATTCAGGTCGCACCACTGACCGCTGGATCGACGTACGTGTCGATGACCATCCAACGCCATTCCTCGAGATTCGTCGCCTTATGAACATGGCGGTTTCCCGGAACAAGACACGTCTCGCCACCCAACTTGCCTCGGAAGGAAGGTTCCCTGATGCAATCGCTGCACAGAGGAAAGCGATCGCTATGAGGCCAGGGAATGATCAATACTTGTATGGCCTTGCCCGACTTCACGCTCGGGCGGGCAACACGGCGAGCGCAATCGAGGTCTTGAGCCAGGCAATTGTTATGAATCAACGGTGGCAAGAACAGGCCCGGACTGAGTCAGACTTCAGTAGTATCAGTGGTGACCGACAGTTCAGGAGACTGATCGGGCTCTAGTTAATCAAGAGTGTTACGGGCTGGTAAATTCTTTACTGCTAACACGTCCTAGCTCTTCTTGAATATGTCCACTGGCCTAGACTTTCTGGGTGATATCGTGGCATACCCTACGGTCGTCAGACATATTCGTGTGTGACAAAGCGTCAGGAACGCAGAACAACAGGAGGGGCAATGCGCTCACACTCAGTTTTGATAGGTCCAACACTGCTTCTCTTAGTCATGACGACAAGCCTATCCGCACTGCCCCTAGGGGGCCTGACTCAGGCTACCTCTCCGCAAGGAAACTCGGGAGCAGAGATCGCAGTTGATTGGGATGTAGTGGCTCAGATAAGGGAAGAAGGTCTGCAGCGGTCTCAGATTGCGAACACGCTCTCGTACATGACTGACGTCCTCGGAGCACGCCTCACCAACTCAAATGCTATGGACAAGGCCCAACGTTGGGCGGTAGAGGAAATGAAGAGGATCGGACTAACGAAAACTTACCGTGAGCCTTTCATGGACTATGGCGTCAGCTGGGACAACGAATATGTCTCTGTCCACCTGTTAGAACCGGACTACCAACCAATGGTCGGCTATCCGATCGCTCACACACCCAGCACAAATGGTAAACAGGAACTGCAGGCCGTGATTGCTGATGTGAGAACCCGGCAGGACTTAGGAACATTAGAAGGTGAAATTCGAGGTATGGCGGTGCTTTCTACTCCACCCGCTGTAATTGATCTTTCACGATTTGAGACGGGCACACCCAAGCGGAGCGAGAGCGAAATGCGCGAACTCGCAGAAGCTGTTATCCCACCGCCCCCAGGACCTGATCCGTATTTTTCCCGCTTATACCCAGATCCACCTCAGAACCCCGACGTGCTTACGGCAGCAGAGCGACTCGCTTTCTACGTGAAGGAAGGTGTGGCAGTAGTACTAGAATCCTCAAGTGGATGGCTAGGGGCCGTTCGGGGATTCGCTCGACCGGGAGCCAAGATCGATCTTTGGTCCCGGGATGCGACGATGTCTTCTGTCCCGATCGTGGCGGTGACTCCAGAACACTATAACCGTATGTATCGGATTCTACGCCGAGGGATCCCTGTGAGCGTCGAAGTTGAGGTGCGCAATAGCCACGGAACCTCAGTCAAGCAGGCTAGCAACGTTCTTGGTGAGATAACAGGGACTGATCTTGCCCAGGAAGTGGTCATGATGGGGGCCCATTTTGACACATGGCATGCCAGTCCGAACGCGAGTGATAACACTTCGGGTGTTGCAGTAGTCTTAGAGGCAGCTCGCATTCTGAAAGCTATTGGCGCTGAGCCGCGCCGAACTATTCGGGTCGCGTTATGGTCTGGAGAGGAGCAAGGTCTTTATGGTTCTAGGGCTTATGTCAGCAAGCACTTCGGTAGCCCTGATGATACCGATATCGGCACCACCCCAGAGTACGAAACTTTCTCCGCGTACTTCAATCAAGATTATGGCCCTGGTCAGTATAGGGGCATTTGGCTCCAGGAAAACGAACATGTCCGGCAGATATTCAAGGCTTGGATGGAGCCATTTCATGACATGGGCATGACCACCATCTCTCTACAGGGAGTCGGTAGCACCGACCACGTACCCTTCGACAATATTGGCCTTCCTGCTTTCCAGTTTCTGCAGGCCCGTGTCGGCGGTACCGGTGGACATACAAATCTCGACTTTTTCGACACATTACCCATTGAAGACCTTATGAAGAACGCAGTGATTATGGCGTCTTTCGTATACCATGCGGCCATGGCTGACGAGAGGATACCGCGGAAACACACCACTCCTCACAACTGAACAACGTGCGATAGGTCCTACTCAACAGTTAACCAACGCTCCCTCACATTAGGGGCCACCGTGGAGCGCGAACTTCTGAACGCGTCGACCCGTAGATGCTTCACCTACGTAAAGGTTCCCTTCAGAGTCTATACCCATCCCATGTGGACGAAGAAATTGACCAAGCTGCCTCCCACCCCGGCCGAAGTTATCCATAATCTCAAGATCACTTCTCCTTAGAATCCAAACCTTATGGTTCGTTCCATCGGCTAGGTACAACCACTCTTGCTCCTCATCGGGAGAAAGAGCGATTACGAATGCTGAGCCTGATGACAAGGTGCCAGGAGCGACAACCTTCTCTGTGACGAACTCACCGCTCTGGCGGAACACCTGGATCCGGTTACCTCGTCGGTCAGCCACATAAATCAACCCATCGTTCGAGCCAACAAGACCGTGGACCGTCGAAAATTGTTCGGGTGGAGAGTAGTCTGAACCACGATCGCCAGCTCGGTATTCGTCATCAGGAGGCTGCCCGTAGGCACCCCAGTGCCGAAGATACCCACCCGTTTCTCCGTTGAAGACAATCACACGCCGATTCCGGTATCCGTCAGCGATAAAAACCTCATTAGTACCCGGATCAACCCAGATACCCGCAGGACCCCCGAGTAGATCGGGATCGTTACTCCCTCCATTCACATCATATTCACCAATCGTCATTAGGAGATCACCGCCACGTGTAAATTTCATCACTCGGTGATGTTGGTAGCTTCCGATCCAAACGAAGTCGTTGTGGTCCACAAAAAGTCCATGCGCATTTCTCGGAAACTCTGACACGTCTTGTGTCGTCGGATCCCCCCATCCCTGGACAACATTTCCACCTTGATCGAATTCAATGACTATAGGAGCTGGTACACAGCACATACCAATAGGGGGATCCTGGACAGCCGATGTCTCTTCCGGGGTTAGTGTTTCTGGCAGATGCGTGACCCAAACATGGTCCATCGCATCTACGAACACCGCCGTAACCGAACCCATAATCCAATCGTCTGGCATCTCAAGCGGCCAACTGGGATCAACTTCAAAGGATGGGATTCCCAGGCTTCCTGAATCAGAAAAATCCCCTGTTTCTAGGCCAGATCCACAGCCTATCAGAAAAACTTGGATTAGAAATGCTACGGAATAGACGAGTAGCCTCTTTCGGCTGTTCATTTTCCTCATGCTCACTGAACTCCCTGTGCGATTACCGAACGAATCAACCAAACTGTGGACCGAGGTTCAGGTACGCGAGACTCTCTAGTTATCCGGCATTTGCTGGTACCTGTAGTTTGCAGATGATCGGATGACCCTAAAACACCCTGGCTGAAGCACAAACACTACACTACCATCCGCCTTGCCACCCGCGTCACATTTGTGGTTACTCAGCATCCGGAGGAAAGCATGTTTTGGTCGGCCAACAGAATCTCTCAGTTGCAGCAGGTTGTTCTCGTGACTCTTGCGCTGATGATCGCGCCAGTATTTCTGAGCCAGGCACAGGACCGCGGCACTCCGTATGGAGAATGGCGTTACCAAAGCGCAGACTCTTGGGGTACACGCTATTCACCAGTTGACCAGATTGACTCATCTAACTTTGGCGATCTAGAAGTGGCATGGACGTGGCAAGCGAACAACTTTGGGCCCGAAGTCGACTACCAAATGAAATCGACCCCTACCTATATCGACGGCATCCTTTACACGGTGGCAGGGCAGCGTCGAACTGTAGTCGCGATTGACCCCAACACCGGTGAGACACTCTGGACATACCGCGAACCCAATACCATTCGTTGGGAACGCTCTATGCGGCAAAACTATGGTAAAGGAGTAGCGTATGGAGAACGCGAGGGCCGGGGAGTCATCTACTACACTTCTCCTGCATTTTTTCTCCACGCGCTAGATGCCAAAACCGGTCGACATATAGAGGACTTTGGCGCTCCTGTGGCAATTGACGGATTCCCGGAAACAGGCGTGGTCGATCTTCTACCCGATTTACTGAGAAACTGGGGACCCTGGGATGCATGGGATCAGCCATACGACCCCGATTATGGGATTCCAAGAGAACTGGGGTTCATCACTACATCGTCACCTCCAATCGTAGTGAATGGCACCGTTGTTGTTGGCAACTCGGCTGAACAAGGGTACAACCAGACACGAGTCGAGAACGTCCCTGGTGACATTCTGGGCTACGATGCTAGCAGTGGAGACTTCAAGTGGAAGTTCCACGTCATCCCCCGTCCCGGGGAATTTGGTCATGACACCTGGGAAAATGATGCGTGGCAGTACACAGGGGATGTTTCTTCATGGGCACCAATGTCGGCAGATCGTGAACGTGGAATTGTGTACATACCAACGAACCCGCCAACAATCGACTATTTCGGAGGATTCAGGCCTGGAGACAACCTCTTCGGCACAAGTGTTATTGCATTGGATGTGACAACTGGAGAACGCGTATGGCACTTCCAGACGGTCCATAATGATCAATGGAATTATGATATCCCCAATGTTCCAATCATTACTGACCTACAGGTGAACGGACGTGGGATACCAGCGGTTATTCAAACAACTAAAACTGGGTTGATCTTCGCCTTTGATAGAGAGACAGGAGAACCGATCTGGCCAATAGATGAGCGACCTGTCGAGCAGACCGTAGTTCCCGGAAACTGGACAGCAGCAACCCAACCGTTCCCTACGCGGCCAGAGCCAATGGAACCACTTGGACTTCCTGATTCAGACATTATCGACTTTACACCAGAATTGCGCTCGGAGGCTCTGGAAATTGTCAGTAGGTATAACGTCGGTGGCGCTTTCCTCCCTCGGCTCTATGGTGACCATAGCACAGGAGTTGAAGACAATATCCGCTGCTATGGCGGCCTGAATATTACAAATCCAGCAACACTCGACCCGACAACGGGCATGCTCTACGTAGCCTCAGCACGTCGGTGTGGGGGTGGGATGGTTATGCCAGGAATCGAAGCTGATAATCCAGAAGCTATGGCTACAACGGGAACGACCCTCTCTCAGTGGGTAGCTGGACCAGGTGGTGGTATGGGCACCGTTCAGGGCCTCCCGCTCCACAAGCCTCCCTACAGCCGCCTCTCTGCTTTTGATATGAATACGGGTGAGAGACTTTGGTGGGTCCCCGTTGGAGACACTCCACAAACCGTGTTGGATCACCCTGCGCTTGAGGGTGTTGATCTCTCAAGAACCGGGAGTGGGGCAAGCTCGATCCAAATGGTTGCTGGCGACCTTCTTTATGCAACTGAAGGCTCATCCGGACCTTCAGTACTAAATGCGTATGACAAGGTTACTGGGGAGCACGTCGGTGAAATTGAAGTCCCCTCGCCTGGCCAATATGGGATGATGACCTATATGCATGAAGGCACCCAGTTTGTGGTCATGCAAGTTGGACGCCCAGGTCGTCTAGTTGCCCTAAGCTTGCCTCAGTAACTGGGGAGAGGACTCAGTTATGCTAGGACGAAGTGACGTAATGCTTGCTGATACTTACTTCTAAGAAATTCTTGACTGGTGAGCTTAGGCCTCAGAATCCTGCACCTTTCACATTCAAGCGAATTCGGAGAAGGTGCATATCAGACGTGATGTAGAGCGTATAGCCATCATCTCCAAATGCACAATTGGAAGTTCTTTGAGTTGTGTTTAAGGCACCCAGAAGTTCGCCGGATGGATTAATGATTAATACGCCATTATCCGGTCCTGCGACGTAAACGTTGCCCTGCTCATCAATCGCTAGACCATCCCCCCAGGATTGGTAGAAAACACGACTATTACTCAGATCTCCTGAAGAATTGACATCATAGGCCATAATGACTGGTGGCAACCCAGAGTTAGAGACGTAAAGTGTACCTTGATTTGGCGAAAACGCGATGCCGTTTGGACGAGGTAAATCAGAAATCACTTGAGTCAAAGAACCATCAACCGTCAGCTGATAGACACCATGAACATCGAGTTCCTTAACTGGATCTTCGATACCCTGTTCTAGTCCGTATGGTGGATCAGTGAAGTACAGGTCCCCATTTGTGTGGACTGCGATATCATTGGGTGAATTGAAGCGCTTGCCCTCAAACCTCCCAACTAGTGTTTCAAAGCTCGCTACGGGCGTATCCCACAAAGAGGCAAGCCGTGCAATCCGACGATCTCCGTGCTGAGCCAATAACAACCGGCCCTCTCGATCCAAGGTTAGTCCATTAGAACCGCTTTCACCCCCTCTGGGTGTTTCTCCCGTGTAACCGGACGGCTGAAGCCATAAGGAAGCTGGTCCTCCTTCCTGCCAAAGATAGATCGCATTATTCGGAATATCCGAGTAAAGCAGACCCTTAAGCGCAGGAACCCACACAGGCCCCTCGGTCCATTCGTGGCCTTCGGCTAGTACTTCCATCTTTGCATCTGAAGACACAATTAGATCCAACCGAGAATCAATCCGTTCGACACTACCGATCGTGGGGAGTTGAGCTTCCGCGATATGGCTCCCACAAATCATGATTACCGCTGCAGTTAACAATGTGGTAGACAATCCACTTATCCTGCAGAGCCTCAGAACCAGAGACGCAAGAGTTCTTAACATCGTGAAATCTCCGTTTGGAATCTTGTCGAGTCTACAGCCACCCTTCTTCGAGCTACGAGTAATCTCCAGCAGTATCTTAGTTGATTACGGGGTATACCCTGGTACTTCGAGTAATGGAACCCTACCCCTCACGAATATCCCACTTCCACGCCCCACTTCGTTACCCTGAGCATCATATACGACCGCTTCAGCAATAAGTTGAGATTTGTTTTGATTAACCACCCTACCAACCGACCTGAGCAGACCCGATGAAACGGGCCTTGTGAGATAGGTTGTGAATGATGTTGTCAGCACGAACACCTCTTTTTCCAGTGAACTAGCAGCGAAGAATGCTGCGTCATCCAGCATTTTGAAGTAAACAGAGCCATGCACCGCTTGAGCCGAGTGAAATAGCCTTTCTGACACTTCTATCTCGACTATGGCTTCAGCGTCTGACACCTCAATTCTTGGATCGTAGAAAGCATTGATGGGCGCATCCAGATACATCTTCTCGAGAGCTTGAAAATGTGGGTCTCTGGTCATCTCTAAAGTCTCAAATCTTAGGTAAGTGAGGAGAAAGAGGCGCCGCCCCTCAGCATCCGACTATCGCCTCGAACATCGCCATCTTCAACTTATCGCTAAATTTCAGTCACATCAGTAGGGAATTAACTCTTGCCCTTCCATTGGCAACCAGGACAAGCAACAGACAGTTTGCAATTTCTTGCACACTGATTGAGAGCCCGTAAAAGATCCGCCAGAAAGAAGGAAGGAAGCTTTGGAACACATGGAACTCGCATTCCACACCCTAGATGTCTTTACAGAGAGCACCTTCGGCGGCAATCCACTCGGCTTATTTCCGAACACGACCCACCTTCCGACTGAGCTCATGCAACGAATTGCGACAGAGATGAACCTGTCAGAAACAGTTTTTCTCGGGCCACCCGAGACTGACCAGGGAACAGCTCGGGTTCGCATCTTCACACCGAGAGTGGAAGTGCCCTTCGCGGGACATCCCACGGTGGGCACAGCACTATTTATCGCACATCAAGAACTCGCAGGAGAGTCAGCAGTGAGTAAGACTCCTGCTGCACTGACTATCATTCTTGAAGAAAACATCGGGCTCGTGCCTGTTGATGTAACAATTGAGGGAGGAGATCCGGTATTTGCACGGTTCAAAACAGCCATGCTCCCTGAGCACCGTGAGTCGCCCCACTCCTACCAAGACCTGGCTCGTATGGTCGGACTCAACCCTGAGGATATTTGCCCAGAAGGACTTCCTCCAGAAATGGTCTCGTGTGGCTTACCATATCATGTCATTCCCGTCCGAACGATTGAAGCAGTGCGCAGGGCCTCGCTCGATATGGCGCTTTGGAAGACAATGCTCGCTGACAGTTGGGCACACCATGTATACCTCGTTTGCATGGAAGCTGAAGGAGACAAGGCAGACATCCGAGTCCGTATGTTTGCTCCGGGGTCGGGCGTTGCTGAAGACCCAGCAACCGGCTCTGCGGCCGCCGCGCTAGGGGGCTACCTATCGAACTTGGACACCCGTGAAGACAGCTCACTGTCCTGGACCGTAGAACAGGGTATCGAGATGGATCGTCCGAGCCTTATCTATGTCGAGGCAGATCGATCATCTGGTGCCACATCCGAGGTGCGCGTTGGAGGTAGGGCTGTCTTGGTGAGCACAGGAACCATGCGAATCCCCTACGAGGAGTGATATTTCCCATAGCGACCCTCAAGCATACTCAGGGCCTGTTATGAGTAAAACATCGCTGAAGAAAGTATCAAAGGACTTCTGGCCTCTGATCGCCAAGCCAGGTAGGCTCAGTACCTCTCTAATGGAGCACCCGATGACCCGCATCTTGATCGCTGCCACGATTTCATTTCTTCTCTTCGCATGCCAAGAACCTTCCCAGCGAAATGAACAGACGGGCACTCCTCCCTGGGACTGGACCGAATCCGAAGTTCGTAATGCAGTCAGTCAGGTCAGGGCTGGGCGTGACCTCACCCCTGAAAGCTGGCCCAACGAAGCCCGAGTGGCTGTTCTTTTTTCCTTCGATGTAGACAACGAAACGGTTCAGGGCCTCAGGGATGGTAGCGTTAGCATTGGCCCACTTTCTCAGGGAGAATATGGGTCAAGGGTCGCTCTTCCCCGCGTCGTTGAACTCATGAATCAACAGGAGATCCCTTCCACTTTTTTCTTTCCTGCATGGAGCCTGAAGCTTGCACCTGCACAGGCTGACTTAATCCAAGCCTCAGGAATACATGAGATTGCAGTTCACGGTTGGATACACGAACGAAACTCTGAGCTTGATGCAGAAACCGAGGAGCGACTGCTAATTGCCGCAGTAGAAGCAATGACCGAACTGACAGGAGAGCGACCTGTAGGATATCGAGCACCCTCCTGGAATTTCAGCCCTAACACACTCGACATAGTCCGACGACTAGGTTTTCTATACGAGAGTTCTCTTATGGCAGATGACCGTCCCTACGAACTCTTAGATAACGGTCAACCAACGAACCTCGTCGAGTTGCCTGTCGAATGGATCCTAGATGACGCACCACTCTTCAATCCCCGAGGAAGCTCCTACAGCCCTCCGAGGGAAGTGATGCAAGTCTGGATTGATGAATTTGATAAGGCTTGGGACGAGGGGACTATGTTCTTACTCACAATGCATCCACATATAGTTGGGCATCGCTCACGGATTGTAGCTCTGGAGGGGTTAATTGAGCATATCAAAACACGCGGTGATGTCTGGTTTGCCACACATGAGGAGGTAGCTCGCTATGTACGAGCTCAAGCGGGGATGAATCAATAAGTGGAAAGCTATTTAGTACGAACTACAAGCCTATAGACGTGCATAGTCCGGTAGTACTTTTGGTTACGCGCACTATCTTCAAGAATGTTCTTGTTGGAACGAAGTTTCCGTGAAATTGCTGACACTGATAAAGATCTGAGCTGATTCATGCCGATTTACGACTACCTCTGCCGCGGGTGTGGACACGAATTCGAGGGTTTAGTTCGAAAAGAGATTGAAATACCCGACTGCCCATCATGTCATGGAAACGATTTAGAACGACTGCTTTCTATGCCAAGTGTCCATTCTGAAGCTAGGAAAGAACGCAGTATGAAAGCAGCTCGAAAGCGTGACAAAGTCCAGGCGACAGAGAGGGAATACACCCAACGGCAGTATGAATTAAACCACGACGACTGAGTTGAACGTTACAACAAATGAGACTGAATGTCTGACGACATCAGGATTGCCTCAGGACAGTAGTATTTGAGACCGTGATTCAATGACCTACAAGAAGACGATATCCGGAGAACTATCAGATACAGCGGAAGATGGCGGTGGCATTCTCTGCGTCAGAGGCCCAAAAACTGATCGTGGCTGGAATGGCATCCGATACAAGACTGGAATGTCAGCAAACAATGTTGGTGCCAGAAGGCTATCCATGAACGTGGCTATAGTACCTCCGGGTGCTGTCGCATATGCACACAGCCACATCGATTTCGAAGTTATGCTATACATCCTTGAGGGCCGGGTACGCCACGAATACGGGATGGATCTAGAAAAAGTGATGGACAATCAGGCCGGAGATTTCATCTTCATCAAACCAGGTGTGCCACACGAAGTGATCAACCTAAGTGACACCCAACCTGTGGTCGCAGTGGTAGCACGGTCCGATGCATCAGAGTGGGAGAATATTGAGGACTATCCATCTAAACGGAGACCCGCTTAGCAGACATTAACTCCCGAGTGCTCCGGGATCCTAGACAGATTCCGTGAGGAAACGCATTCCTTGAGCAGGAGGCATAATGAACGGCAGGATAGAAGCGCTATGGAAGAAAAGATCCCATGGAGGGGTCATGGATCCAGTCGAGCATGTTAGTGCGGTAGCAGATAGAGGTCTCGAAGGTGACGCTAATTTCAATGCTACGAGACAAGTCACTGTCATTGAGAAAGAAGTATTCGAGAAAATTAAAGAGTCGCTACCTGAGTCCGCCCCCGGAATGCGAAGAGCAAACATTATGGTGAGCGGCATTCAGCTAAGAAATATGAAAAATCACGTCCTGATCGTTGGTGAAGCCCATATCCTCCTAAGAGGTGAAACACGTCCGTGTGAGTTAATGGATGAGCAGTGTCAGGGACTACTTGATGCTCTAGATCCTCACTGGAATGGAGGAGCTCACGGAACTGTCATCAAAGGAGGCAGCATCCGGGTCGGTGACCTAGCGACCCTCGAACTCCCGTCTCCGGTGCGATCCTAGGTAGCCGCGGAATTATGTGGTGGTTCGCTTGGCTTGAATGCGACGGATGAACGCATCCGCATTCGACAAGCTTCAGACAAGCATTAAAGAGTGCCGACGCTGTCCGAGACTCGTTAAGTGGCGGGAGCAGGTAGCCCGCGAGAAACGCGCAGCGTTTCGTGATCATGACTATTGGGGCCGACCTGTTCAATCATTCGGCGACCCAAACGGCCACATCCTCGTTGTAGGCCTTGCACCTGCTGCACACGGAGCGAACCGCACTGGTAGAATGTTTACAGGAGATCGCTCAGGTGATTGGCTTTACCGTGCACTCCACAAGGCTGGTCTTGCCAATCAACCACATTCAATCTCGAGAGATGATGGACTGGAACTGAACGACGTCCTGATCACTGCTGCAGTCCGCTGCGCACCGCCCGCTAACAAACCTCATCCCACCGAGCGAGATGCGTGCCGACGCTGGATGGAGCAAGAATTTGACCTCGTCGATTCCGTGCGCGTGATTGTCACTCTGGGCAACTTTGCATACCTACAAATACTTCGGATTCTTGGTAACCGTGGTGATTCAGTGCCCCGTCCACGGCCCCGGTTTAGCCACGGAGCCGAACTATCAATCGGTAGCATGACAGTACTCGCCTCATATCATCCGAGTCAGCAAAATACGTTTACTGGCAAGCTTACAGAGGAAATGTTCGACCGCATCTGGGCACGTGCAAAGCAACTCATCGAAAAAAATACTCTACCATTTTGATTCAGTTCGCGAATAGCTAATAGCAGAATAGAGTTCGATCACGACTACAAACTGAAGGATCCCATGCATAGACGAGACTTTGTGAAAACAACGGTACAGGGAATTGCGGTAGCGACGACACCAACGGTCTTAAGTGCTCAACCCGCAACGTTGGACAATGAACAACATTCTTCCCCAGCCATTCACACACGCCGTGCCCGTCCCCTCTGTATCGCTGACGTAAGCAGTATCCGATTTACAAACGGTGGCTCAGAAAGCGCGATAGAGAGAGCATTCCGGGGAATCAGCTCTGGAGAAGACGTTCTTGATGCGATCGTTGCGGGAGTGAATATCCCAGAACTCGATCCTGAAGAGCGCGGGATAGGGTATGGTGGGCTTCCTAATGCCGACGGAGTAGTCCAGCTAGACTCCTGCCTTATGCACGGTCCCAAGAAGTGGGCTGGAGGAGTAGCAGGTATCGAAGGTGTTAAGACACCATCACTGATCGCGAAAGCGGTAGCTGAACTGACTGATCACCACTTGATTGTCGGCCAGGGTGCTCAAGACTTTGCACGCGCCCTAGGATTCGAAATCCATGACGATCTAAACACTGAGGAATCGCGAGCACTTTGGCTTGAGTGGCGACGTCGAGTTGACCCCAGCCATTGGCTTGACCCTGAGGATCGGGTGCGAAGAGGTCAGTTCCCAGAACAAAATGGACATGAAGCAAATCCTGATGCTTCGCATGACACCAAACTCCAAGATTTCTACAATGCTTCACTTGCTGCAGGCCTATCAATGGTGGACGACAACCTGATCCCAGAGCACTCTTTTTGGGGGACGACAAGCCTTGAAGGTCTCTCAGCAGATGGAGACATATGTGGAGTAACAACCACGAGTGGCCTGTCCTGGAAAATTCCTGGGCGGGCAGGAGATTCACCGATCCTGGGAGCGGGTCAGTATGTGGACAATGAGGTAGGAGCGTGCGGCTCAACAGGCCGAGGAGAGGCTAACCTCTATAACTGTGCCTCATTCTTAATCGTGGAACTCATGCGGCAAGGGATGTCGCCGAAGGATGCTGGAATGGCCGCTCTTGCCCGCGTAAGAGACAACACGATCGAGTCGCGTCTCCTCAATACTCGGGGTTTGCCGAATTTTGATCTCCGGTTTTTCATCCTGAATAAGCAGGGCGACTATGCAGGCGTAGCAATGTATGGCAGTTCAGAGTCAACATTCGCAGTCTGTGACGAGAATGGAGCAAGAGAAGAGCCCCTGGAAGGCTTACTGGAAGGACCTCCTAGAGGTTGAATTTTCTCGGTGGTGAACTTGAAAAAGCGGCCCACACCCGGAAGGGTACAGGCCGCCAATCCCTGGGTTCCTGCCCGCAAACCTTAGGGCAGAAGCATCATCGCTATAATCCAGACCACAAAGAGTCCTAACCCTAACGAGAGCACATACCGAATCAGGGTAAGGTCAAGGGCGATTTCATCTTCGAGCATCGGATCCCCGATGTCAGGTACATCCTGCTCCATCATAGACACAGGCTTATCTCCTATAGTCCAGTGTCGCCTCTATTTCTTTCGACAGGCCATAGTAAACCACAGCGAGACATTCGAGGCAAGCTTTTGGATACACTTGCCGGGATACGCTCTCCTCTCTACGCTCCGATCTTAAGCGATCAGTCCGTCTTAGGTATACCACTGGAGTCAACCCCATGCAGCCTTATAGAGTCAGGCTTTCCATCTCTTTGTTTTTCTTGGTTATCTCTGCAGGACCATGGTCAAAGCAACATCTGACCGCACAGAAGCTAGATGAGGCGCTTCTGAATAATCTTGAGTACAGAGAGATCGGCCCAACTCGTCAAAGTGGGCGCTTTGTGGATATCGCCGTCCCGAATCAGCGGCCATACACTTTCTATATAGCTACTGCCTCTGGAGGACTCTGGAAGACCGAAAACAACGGAATCACATTTGACGTATTGTTTACAGATCAAGACGTGTTCTCGATCGGTGCAATTACCGTGGCACCATCAGACCCGGACATCCTGTATCTCGGTTCTGGAGAAGCAAATAACTCGAGAAGCAGCTACTGGGGTGACGGTGTCTATAAGTCAACCAACGCAGGGGAATCTTGGATACATCTAGGACTACCCGAATCCCATCACATCGGTCGTATAGTAGTCCACCCATCAAATCCAGACATCGTATACGTTGCTGCCCTAGGTTACCTCTATTCAGAGAACGAAGAACGCGGCCTCTACAAGACAACTGATGGAGGAGACAGTTGGATTCGCGTTCTTGGACCTGAGGTAGAAGGCCGCCGCATCGGTGTTGTGGATGTGGTCATGGACCCCTCCGACACACAAACCCTGTACGCGGCTACCTACGACAAGGTGCGTCTTCCATTCACATTTGATCTAGGTGGTCCGGGAAGTCGTCTCTATAAGAGCACGAACGGCGGGGACAGTTGGATTCAACTGGGAGCTGGCCTCCCCGAGGGTATGCTCGGACGAATCGGAGTCGACGTTTACGAACGCGACCCTAGTATCATCTATGTAACAATCGAAAACGCGAACAAAAACGACATGTCCGAAGAGGAGCGTCGACAGGAACTACTAGATCACGAGTCCAGCCGTGGAATGATCGGAGGAGAGGTTTATCGATCGGATGACGCTGGAATCACATGGGAAAAAGTAAGCCCTGATGGGCAATCAATCGGTGGTGGTCCCGCTTATTACTATGGGCAAATCATCATAGACCCCAATGACGCGGACGTCGTCCACGTGCTCTCTGCTCGATCCTGGGGCACGAGTAATGGAGGAGAAACATGGGAGACCCAGCCACTTGGCTTCGGTGGTGATGATCATGCTCTGTGGGTTGATTCCGATAACTCGAATCACATGATCCTCGGCTATGATCACGGGTTGGGAATTACCTACGATGGCGGAGAGAACTGGTACCATCCGGACTTTCAGTCGTTAGCTCAGTTCTATGCGGTCGGCATCGACATGTCTCAGCCGTACCGGGTGGCCGGCGGCTTACAAGACAATGGCTCACACATGGCCTACAGCACAAATCCCTCCGGAGGACCGATTTACTTTGAAATGTGGGACCGAGTGGGTGGTGGTGATGGTATGTACAATGAGTTCGACACCTGTAATAACCGCTTCCTCTATAATGAATCTCAGTTTGGGCCGATTAGCCGGCTCGACCTGTGGACCGGGAATCGTAAGGGTATCCGTTACGATGATCCCGACATGCGCTACAACTGGAACGCCCCGATCGTTGTCTCTGCCCATGACTGCGACGTTATCTATCACGCTGGAAATAAGGTGATGCGATCATCCTTCCGGGGTGAGAGCTGGGAAGTGATCAGCGAGGACCTCACTAAGGCTGATCCTGCAACCCTGACCACAGGAAAGGGGGGTGACGGTAACATCCAATACGCAACGATTACGTCACTTGATGAGTCCCCCCTAAAATCCGGATTGCTTTGGGTTGGTACGGACGATGGCAATGTGCAGGTGACTCAAGATGACGGACTATCGTGGGCACTACTGAACGATAACATCCCAAATAACCCCGAGTATTGGGTGAGCCGAGTCGAGGCATCCCACCATGATCTTGGTACCGCCTACGTATCTTACACGGGGTACCGTCGAGATGACTTCCGCCCCTTTGTATATAAGACAACCGACTTCGGTGAGTCTTGGACTGATATTTCGTCGAATCTGCCAGCAGGACCAATTAACGTCATACGCGAACATCATACGAACCCTGACCTCTTATTCGTAGGTACTGAATTTCAGGTCTGGGTCTCGATCGATGGTGGAGGGAATTGGACAAGCATGAAGCTTGATATGCCAACCTCGCCTGTACATGACATGAAGATCCACCCAAGAGAAAATGACTTGGTCGTGGCAACCCACGGACGCGGAATTTACATCACTGATATCAGTTCGCTTGTAGAACTCACGCCAGAAGTACTCGCTAAAGACGCCCACTTTTTTGAACCAGAACCTAAAGTCCGGTGGGTTAGTCCTGACTTGACGAACTACTCATCATCTAATTTCAACGGTGAGAGTGAACCCGAAGGGGTTGCGATGTATTACTACCTTTCGGGAGAAGCCTCCGACTCCGTAACCTTTACCGTATACCAAAATTCGCTTCCTGTTTCCGATATCAAAGGTCCGGCTGACGCGGGCATTCATCGTGTCTTGTGGAACATGGAGAAGCGAATCGAGCGGAGTGCAGCCGAGCAGGACCGACTCCGTGAGGGTGGTGGCAGAGGCGGACGTGGCGGTGGACGTGGCGGGCGTGGTGGACCACCACGGGACAACATCCGTTATGCATACAGCTCTGCGCCTGTGGGCCAATACACAGTCATAATGTCTGTCGATGGCCAGGAACAGGAGCAGGATATTACAATCTTGAAGGACGAGTGGTGGATGGACCGGAGGTAGGTTCCATCTTGCCCACCGACTCTAAAAGCACTCAAGTTTAGCTTATAACCAAACAGTTAAGAGGTGCCCTATGCAGGCCATCCGATCCATCAGTTTAATGCTCGCCATTGTTCTCCTGACCGCAAGCCTCGTATCCCCCGGAGCAGCTCAGAACGTGCCCTGGAATCCGCTTAAAAGGGGCAGCGACAATATGGAAGTCCTAGGCCACCTTCCACTTGGGCCACGGCTATCGGTCGCTGATATGGACATAGAACAGGAAATGCACAGGCCATTTGCATATGTGGCCCGGATGGTATACGGCTTTGAGGGCCCCAGAGGCACGGACATCATCAGCATCGAAGATCCAGAAAGGCCCAAGCTTCTTTATGAATGGAGAATTGAAAATCAAGATCTCCATCAGGGTACCGGTGGTATGGATGTAAAGCATTTCAAGTGGAATGATCGCTATTACTTGGTGCAGTCCCTTCAGTTCGGAGCAGGTGGTCCGAACAGTGATCTTGGCGCCGTTATCCTTGATGTGACTGGGCTACCTGACCCCTCTACCGTGCGTGAAGCTGCCCGTATTCGGGAACCAGAGATGCCGGGTGGATTCCATAACATTTTCATCTACAAGCACTCCAATGGCCGAGTATATCTGTTCACGACTGCTCGCGCTCCAGGTGCGCTCGTCTACGATCTCGGGATGATTGTTGAGGGAGATCTAGAGAATGCTCGAGTGGGTATGGTGCCTGTGCCTGAGAGCGCGTTTGGTAGAGGCGGCGGGCGCGGATACCACGACTTCTACGTAGGATATCATCCTGATACTGGAGAAGATCGCTTTTATGGTGGGGGTACGGGCGGATATTACATCTACGACGTTTCAAATCTGGAGGAACCCCAACTCCGTATTACGCTGACCGGCATCAGCGGGATCCAGAGTGGTCATACCTTCACGCCGAGTGCTGACGGGCGCTATGTGATCGCAGAAAGCGAATACCAGTACGCTCCACTCAGAATCTTTGATCTGCAGCCGGCACTGGAAGGGGAAGTTACGAATATCCGATCGCCGATCTCAGCCTTCACAGCTGATTGGCGGCATCTGGTGCACAACCATGAGGTCCGGTGGCCGTATGTATTCGTTTCAGGATACCTGGACGGCCTTCAGATTTTCAACCTCCAAGATCCTGAGAATCCGGCTACTGTTGGCTATTATGACACGTACATCGGAGCACCAAGCACTGACCGTCCCGCGATGTTTAACGGCGCATTTGGTGTGGACGTGCGAAATGAAGACGGGCTAATAGTAATCAGTGATATGTCAACCGGTTTTTGGACGTTCAGTATGGACGGGTTTCAGGGCTGGAATGGAGAGAACTGGGGCTATCCAAATATCTCCTCAGCTCAAGATTGGGATCGACCTGTAATCACACGTCCGATCAGCGACCACTAGCCAACGCTGAGCGGCCAATTAGAGAAACGTGATGCTCTATAGACAGAGATTCGGTCTTGCAGTTCTGATTTCCTTCGCGCTGCCTCTAGCTAATATGTCCTCTGTCGGGGCAGGAGAACCTGGATACTGCCCACTGGAGGGAGCGGAGTACTATTCGGTTGAATTGGTAACGACAAAAAATATTCCTGGGACTGGGCTAGCAACGGGCAGAGCTGATCTATCTAATCCGGCAAGCTCACCATTTTCTGTAGGTATCTCACAGGATGGGAGCTATGAGTACTCGGTTCATGTCTCGTTAGAGCGGATGAAGATCCCGACAGCAGGTCGGCTCGTGGCCTGGGTCACAACGAGAGAGCTAGACCAGATTGAACGCCTGGGGCCGCTTGACGAGAAACTTAGGGCGTCAGGTAAGGTCGGGTGGAACAAGTTTTTGGTTGTCATAACACTCGAAGCGGACAACGACCCAGAGCAATCAATGTGGGTCGGCCCAATCGTATTCCGGGGAGTGTCACGTAGTGGAATGATGCACACCATGGTAGGTCACGGCGCACTCCAGCAAGAAAATTGTGCCGCCTACGGCTACGCAAGCTAGCGCCCCTGGGCTTCGAAAATTCAGGGCCTCGTAGTCGCGGTCCGTGCCAAGCTAAAGAAACATGATGCATACTCCCCCAACCCTGATAACGAGAGTCACTGGGTATTGCCTGACAGTAGTGGCCGCTGCGGCTCTAGCTGGTCCACTAACCGCACAGTCGGAAATGCCAGGCATGGATATGTCAGGTGGGTGGAGAATGGTGCCAATGGACCCGAACATGATCATGCTTCCGGGTCTAGCCGGGGCTGTACCCATCGTAGGGGCTTTTCTGCCTGGCGAAGGCATAAATCCCGCAAACTTCCCGGAAGCAGAGCCATCCCAGGTTGTTGAGATGGTGGACGGAGATACGCTAGATATCGAAGTGTCAATTGTGCGTCGCAGTCTCAACGGCCACGAGATCGTGATGTTCGGATACAACCGGCAGTACCCAGGGCCGTTAATTCGAGCTCCAAAGGACGCTACACTCATTGTGCGCGTCAGGAATGAGATCGAATTACCGACAACAATCCATTGGCATGGTGTGCGTCTAGCCAATGAGTTTGACGGTGTCCCGGGAGTAACGCAGGAAGCGATCCAGCGGGGCGAGAGTTTTCTTTATGAAGTCCATGTCCCTGATGCTGGAATGTTTTGGTATCATCCGCACGCACGAGAGGATGTGCAGCAGGACCTAGGACTTTTCGGAAACCTTTTGGTGACCTCGCCGAACCCTAACTACTACGGTCCTGTTCACAGAGAAGAGATCCTGGTCCTAGACGATATTCTTATGGATGAACAGGGTGCACTGCCCTGGGGTGAGAGCGCGCCCACACATGCTCTGATGGGGCGTTTTGGGAATGTGATGATGGTTAATGGTGAGACCGATCATCAGCTGTCAGCCAAGAAGGGAGAGGTCGTACGTTTCTTCCTCACCAATGTGGCAAATTCCAGAACATTTAATGTCACATTCGGTGGAGCGCAGGTGAAACTCATCGCGTCTGATGTTGGACGTTTCGAGCGGGAAGTTTGGGTTGAATCAGTTGTGATAGCACCTGCGGAACGATACGTGGTTGACGTTAGGTTCGAAGAACCGGGAACTACCTTGATTGCCAATAGTATTCAGGCCATCAATCACTTCCGGGGCGAGTTTTACCCACATGTTGATACTTTGTCGATTGTGACTGTTTCCACAGAGACAGCTGCGCCTGGTATCTCGGATAGCTTCGATTCTCTGCGGGTACACGATGAAATAGCAGTTGAGCTCGAGCCGTACCGTCCTCATTTGAATCGTGAGCCAGACTACGAGCTCGAAGCAACCCTCCGTGTTCAAGATCTTCCCCCAGCCATCGTGCTTTCCATGGAAGCAGATACGCTTTTCTTCCCTCCAATGGAATGGAATGACGCGATGCCAGTTATGAACTGGCTTTCTACCGGAGATCAGGTAACCTGGATTCTCAAAGACCGGGATACAGGCGCTGAAAACGCTGATATTGACTGGAACTTCAAGGTAGGCGATCTGGTCAAGATGCGAATTTTCAATTCACCCGATTCGTTCCATCCGATGAATCATCCAATCCATATCCATGGCCAACGCTTTCTCGTCACCGCGATGGATGGTGCTGAAAATCAGAACCTTGCCTGGAAAGACACTGCCATCGTGCCAGTAGGATCTTCGATGGACCTGCTCGTTGAGATGTCGAATCCCGGTGAGTGGATGCTTCACTGTCACATCGCTGAACACTTGAGTGCAGGCATGATGTTCAGCTTCACTGTGCAGGAACAGTGATCTCTTGAATACCCTGGTAAAATCTGTGATCGGTGCAGTGCTGATCTTGAGTTCTGGCACCATTCTCTTGGTCGGAGGCAGGCGGATTATCGAACAGGAACGCGCAGCTCAAGAAGTGGAACGCCTTCGCGAAGGGCTATATCGGGCACGTGCAACGGCCGAGCGGTGTCAACGATCGATCGTTTCTGGCGAAACTGAGCTTGTGGAACTCGGAGCCCGACTCGATTCGCTTCGAGCTCGCGTAGACAGCTTTGAGGCACTCGATGAACGCGGTGTGCCCCAGGATCGTTATGAGACCTACCTGGGCACCTTCAATATGTATAACGATACTGCAAGTACGTGGGAGGAGCGGGAGCGACAACTGCGGGTAGCTGAAACTTCCTGCCGGACTGTCATCCTAGAACACAATGCTATGAGTGATTCTCTGCAAGCACTCTTTTCAGAGCTTGGCGTGGACTAAGAGCCATCAGAAAAAGCCGAGTCAAAAGCTGTTTCAGATCTCGGGAACTCTAGGGCCCGCACAAAGTCACATGCTTCGGCAGCACCATGTTCACGTTCCATCCCTGCATCTTCCCATTCCACGGAGAGAGGGCCTTCATAGCCGACGCGGTTCAGAGCTCTAACAACCTCTTCGAAGGGAACGTAGCCCCTCCCTAAAGAACGAAAATCCCAGTACCGGTCAGCATGACCAAAAGGAAGATAGCCACCAAAAACTCCTGAAGGCTTGGGGTGGTCAGACCACCAGACATCTTTCATATGGGTGTGATAGATTCTCGAGCTGAAACGAAGGATGAAATCCACACAGTCGACCCCCTGGTATGCAAGATGGCTCGGATCATAATTGAACCCGAATGCCGAGCGATTTCCTAATGCGTCCAGTGCTCTCTCGGCAGTCACGATATCGAATGCTATCTCGGTAGGGTGCACTTCCAGAGCGAAGCGAACTTCCACCTCGTCAAAAACATCCAAAATCGGGTTCCATCGGTCCGCAAAATCAGTGAATCCCGCTGTGATCATCTCATCCGAGACAGGAGGAAATGAGTAAAGTAGGTGCCAGATGGAACTTCCTGTGAACCCGTTCACCACCGTTACCCCAAGGTTTGCAGCAGCCTGAGCCGTCAGTTTCATCTCCTCTGCCGCACGTGTGCGGACACCCTCAGGATCCCCATCACCCCATACCCGTGAAGGCAGAATCGATTGATGGCGTTCGTCAATCCGGTCGCAAACAGCCTGTCCTACCAAATGATTGCTGATTGCCCAAACATCAAGTCCATGAGACTGAAGCATTTCTCTTTGGGCTAGGCAGTAGTCCGGATCTTCCGCCGCACGTAAAACATCCAAATGATCTCCCCAACAAGCTAGCTCGAGACCATCGTAGCCCCAGGTGGCTGCTTTCTCTGCAAGCTCTGTGAGCGGAAGATCAGCCCATTGACCAGTGAATAGCGTAACCGGTCGACTCATGAATCTTCTCTGATATAGGCGCAGAAGTAAGTGTCACTCATGCTATACTCCAGGTGGTGAATACAATGCATCGACCCAACCGCCCAGACGGTAGCTTTCCAGTGCCTTATGGATGAAGTAGACCCCGTGTGCTCCGTCCTGCACTGTGGGAAAGTCGTCCGCGAACGGGCGTACTGTGCCATCACTGCTTAAGCTGCCGGCGACATTCCTGTAGATGTTCGCGAAAGCCTCTATCAAACCTTCCGGATGGCCGCCTGGGAGCCTGGTATGTGCTCGCGCACGTTCTGACGTGGCACCCGCAGCCCTGTAAAGAACCCTCTCAGACCCATCTGATTCGATCAGGCGCAGCCTATTCGGATCTTCCTGAGACCAATCCAGACCGCCATTGCTACCGTAAACCCGGAGCCTAAGGTTATTGCGCTCACCAGTAGAGATCTGGGAAGCCGAAAGCAGGCCCCGTACGCCCCCTTCGAGTTCTAGTAGTACCGTGGCATCGTCCTCGAGTTTACGACCCTCGACCACTGTACCTAGATCCGCAAAAAGACGCTGCACCTCTAACCCAGTGACATACCGGACCAGATTATGGGCATGCGACCCAATATCGCCCAAGGCTGAAGAAATACCCGCTTGATCAGGATCTGTACGCCACTCTGCCTGCTTATGCCCTTCGGTTTCCAAGGGCGTGGACAGCCACCCCTGGCTGTACTCGACCACAACCTTCCGGATCTCTCCGAGTTCTCCTGCCCGCACTCGCTCGCGGGCTTCCTTCACGATCGGGTATCCAGTGTAACTATGGGTCACCGCGAATAGGCAGCTATGCTTAGCTGCTAGACCACAAAGATCTTCAGCATCCTCTACTGTAGTTGTCATCGGCTTGTCGCAGATCACGTGGATACCTTTTCGTAGAAAAGTACTCGCCACGTCATGGTGTAGGTGGTTCGGTGTAACAATCGACACAAGCTCAATCCGGCCACCTTCTGGTAGTGCATATTCTGACTCAGCCATCTCCTCATAGGAGTCGTATGCTCGACTGGGATCGAGACCCAGGTCCCGCGCAGTCTCTTTTGATTTAGCCGGATCAGATGAGAAGGCTCCCGCTATTAGTTGATAACCGCCATCGAGTGCAGCGGCCATCCGGTGGACCTGCCCGATAAAAGCACCAGGACCCCCTCCAACCATCCCATAACGTATGGTCACGCGGATCCCTCAATCCTCTGGATCCTGTAACCCCCAACTCGACGATCTTGGGCATACATAACGCTGAAAAGCAGCAGCAGGATAGCGCAAAGGGGTACTACGAAACGAAATGAGATCTTACCACCATAGTTGTCTGCTGGGCCGAGGATCGCCTGAGCCTCTGCTACAAGCATCTCGTTAGCATCAGAATTAATGAGGGCTCTAAGAGCGTTTGCAGTGCCAGGATATGGCAGTGCACCACTCGTGCCGAATGTCTCTAGAACCTCAGCCGCTGCCAACCTGGCAGACTGAACGTCATTTTCAGCTCCACCGGTAAGCCCTGTCTCAGCCTGCTGGAGTAATTCGACAACCTGCTCTACCGGAATCTGATCGTGCGCGTACTCGTCAGCGATCTTTCCCATCTGTGGTGCTGTAACAAGGCCAACCGTGGCCATTCCAACAGTACCCATCAGTCCCAACCCAAGAGCGCCACTCCTCGGAACACGTTCTGACACCACACCAAGCATGGTGGGCCAGAAGTAGCAAACCCCAATCGCAAATACCGTTGCAGCTGCGAAAGTCATTACCAATGTGCTTACATAGCTCAACCAAAGGAGGCCAATGCCGGAGACGAGCGCTGATAAAACCAAGATCCCAGTCGGTGAAAGGCTATGCACCACAGGGCCCGCTTTATAACGCAGTACAGCCATCAACCCGCTAATCCATACAAGAACCAAAATCCCGGGCATCCCACCAGCCTCCACCACAGCCGGTACCCAGCGGTTTGGACCGAGTTCGATCGATGCTGTCATCGCCATCGCGATAAGCATTACCCACATGAAGGGTGTGGCGAGCGCCGCTCGAAACATCTCACCCATACCGATCCCCGCTTGGACACCTTCTGTTTCGGGAAATGGTTCCCGTAGCAGGAGCACCCCATAAATCAGGGTCGGGATCAAAACGAGTCCAATTTGCCACTCCCAGCTTGTCACTCCTCCCTTATCGAGTCCATATGCGGCGAGTCCACCAAGAACAGCTCCGCCAGGGAACCATACATGAAACTGATTGAGCTTTACCGTTTTATTATCCGGATAGAGCACGGCGACAAGAGGATTACAAGCAGCCTCAACAAGACCGTTGGCCATTGCGATCACTAGGGCACCAATGAAGAGAGCCCAGAAGCCCCCAGCGATGATCATCGTGAGCACTCCTAGAAAATGCCCGACGAACGAGAGCCTCAACAAGAAACGCATACCAAGCGTATCCGCGAATGGAGCAAACAAGAGTTGCGATACGGCAAAGCCCCATAGTGCAGCACCTCCGATCCATCCTACTTCTTCGTTCGTTAGCACGAACTCACGCTTCAGAGAAAGCATGATCGCACCTACAGTGGCAAATGCGACTGACGTGGCGATCAAAGCAACGCAGCTACCTATAAAGAGTCTCGAAGAATCGATGCTCGCTCCTGATTCTGCGGTTCTGTTCTCAGGCATAATGGTCCGGTGTAAATGATACGGGCGTTGGGCGCTGGGCGGTCATCTCATTCCAACCCTATGTGTCGAAGAACTTCCGGAGGCGGAGGCTCCCAGCGCGGAAGGGGGACATTACCCACGTATTGCAGATCCTCCATACCCTCGGGTGTCGTCCAGAACGCTGTAGAAGTCAGATCTCGGACTTTATCAAAAAATAGAGCCGCAGCCTCGAGTTCAGAGCGGGTATTCGGCAGATAACAGATTTCATCACAAATCGCTATGCGTTGATCCGGTGTGAGTTCTCTGAAACGCATTCCCTCACCAAATCGCCGGGCGGCTTCACTATCGAGCCAAACAAGACCCTCTCGCAGGATGATTTTATCTGATTGGTTTGCTTCATAGGGAGCGCTCACCCACTCGTCTATGAAATCATGCGCGCCAAGTTGACTGGCCGACTGTGAGCGCTCATCAGCCGGAATGATCACGTCGCAAAGCACTGCCAGGGACTGTAGCTCATCTGAGGTCAATGATCGCTCCCAGAGTACCGTCGGTGCGAGAAGATCTGGATCCCAGGCATCTCCTCTTGCCTTAGGGTTCGATGTGGAAGCAGGGGTCATCAAGATTTCAGAAACTTCTTCGTCAGGCTTGCATGAAACCAGAGCCGGAGTTGCAGCTGCGATTGCCATAACCTTCAATGCCTGTCGCCGATCTATGCTCACAGCACCCAACACTGGCAACTCAAGTCTATCCTTAGAAATATCTTCTGGGCGCTTATCCCGATCGCTATTCTGTGATTCGTTAGCCATCAGAGCTTCCTCTGGTTCAACTGATCAACAATGTAGTCGGCCGCACGCCATGCGATGGCCATGATGGAAAGCGTCGGATTCTTATCGGCGTTCGACACGAAGCAACCTCCATCGGGAACGAAGAGATTGTCGACTTCCCATGACTGGCAAAATTCATTGAGAACCGAGCGAGATGGATCGTTTCCCATTATTACGCCACCCACTTCATGAATGATCTCTCCCGGCTTCGCTATGGCATCTGCTCCGTCCTCATTTATGGTGCTAAGCACGTGTCCGCCCATTGTTTCAACGATCTCCCCGAATGTCTGCTGCATGTGCCGTGCTTGGTTAAGCTCATGGTCCGACCATGTCCAATGAAAGCGTAGCGTAGGAATCCCCCATTCATCGACTTGCTCGGAATCAATCTCACAGTAGCAGTCATCGTTCGGGATCATCTCACCACGACCGGCAAAGCCAAGGAAAGACCCGTAGTAGCGACGACAATCTTCCTTGAAGCTCTGGCCATAAGAGCCCATGGTAAGAGGCTCAATCCCTCCGAAAGAACCAAATCCGGGCATCTTCCGACCGCCACCAAACTCGATGTGGTAGCCACGAGCAAAGTCGAGTTGGCCTCGAGCCTGATCTTGATAGAGCCACCAGGGCATATAGAGGTGCATCGCTGAGGCACCATCAGCGTTATGCGGGGGCATATTCTCAAGCGCTGGAATCTGACCCTGCACACCAGCACCTACAGTATCCATCAGATACTTACCAACAAGTCCATTTCCGTTACCGAGTCCGTCCGGAAAAAGAGAGCTCTTTGAGTTGAGAAGAATGCGTGCCGACTCACATGCGCTTGCTGTGAGGATTACGACACGGGCACTCACGTGCTCCTCAAGCCGTGTATCCTTGTCGATGTAGTGGACTCCAGTCGCTCGCCCATTCGTGTCGACTGTGACCTCACGCACCATCGCATTTGTGATGACATTGAGGTTGCCTGTCGCTGCTGCTGGTGGCAACAGAACTGTC
>Ga0209228_1000184_pt1 | contig 31360 bp, 28 predicted proteins | sample METZYME_3_150m_FD_187547 | JGI IMG/M metagenome (GOLD analysis project Ga0209228, IMG submission 187547) | Marine microbial communities from oxygen minimum zone in mesopelagic equatorial Pacific - METZYME_3_150m (SPAdes) (version 2) | ecosystem: Environmental > Aquatic > Marine > Oceanic...
TTAAAAATTTTTGAATTCACCATTGCAATTAATTAATTATAAACTAATTGCATGCAAATATACAAATTAATAACTAGAACTTAATCAATCCATATTAAAGCTATTATAATAAGAAAAATAAGTGATTTTATATATGAAATCTTTAGTGATTTAGATGAAATATTAAATAAATTAAATATCCTTTTAGATAAATAAGAGACACTAATAAAAATTATTAAAGCTTGTACAAAAAATATTAGTCCTAAAATTGCAAATTGAATCTTTAGGTCTAAGGTTTTTGAAAATAAAAATGCCGGGAAAAAAGCTATAAAGAATAATATGACTTTAGGGTTTATAAGATTCATAATCAAACCCTTCAAATAAGGTGAATTATACTTATAATTAGACTTATTATAATAAATCTTAGGCAATAAATTAATTTCTTGTGTCATTAGTAGTAACATATAGAATGAACTGAATAACTTAAAAAGAAAGTAATTATTTGAGATTATTGAAGAAAAACCAAAAACAAGAAGCATAGTATGAATTAATAGTCCTGTACAAAGACCTAATGAAATTAATACTCCGGTGGTTTTGTTTTTTGAAATACTTTGAGAAATCACAAATAGTATATCAGGTCCTGGCATTAAAGTCAATGAAATAGATGAGATTAGAAAAAATAAAATTTCATTATTCATATACTTGTTTTATTACATATATATTTGCTCAAAATTAATTTTAAATGTAAATTTTGAGAATTATTTTACATAATTATATGAAAAAAACTAATACACTAGCAATAATTTTCTTCTTAGCATTAAATTATAGTTGTTCTCAAGAGAGTAATTCTATAAAATATTCAAATACAATAACTGAAGAGAATTTAAAAGATCTTTTATATGTATATGCTTCTGATGAGTTTGAAGGAAGAGAAACTGGTGAAAAGGGTCAAAAATTAGCTGTTGAATTTTTAAGAGAATTCTATAAAGAAAATAAAATAGCTCCTGCTGAAAACACAGAAGATTATTTTCAGAAGTTACGACTTAACTTACCTGGAAAAGTAGATTGGGTCGAAAGTGAAAATGTAGCAGCTATAATCAAAGGTTCTGAGAAACCTAATGAGTTTATTGTCCTTACTGCACATCTTGACCATGTTGGGAAAAGAGGAGAAGACATCTATAATGGAGCAGATGACGACGGATCAGGAAGTATGGCACTTTTAGAAATTGCACAGGCATTTAAAATTGCCGTAAAGGATGGATTTAGACCAAAAAGATCTATTGTTTTTTTACATGTTACTGGAGAAGAAAAAGGATTATTGGGATCAAAGTATTATGTAGAAAACCCTCTTTACCCATTAGAACAAACAATTGTTAATCTAAATGTAGATATGATTGGAAGAGTTGACCCTCAAAGAGAATTAAAAAACACTGATTATATATATTTAATAGGATCAGATAGACTTAGCACTCAATTACATGAAGTATCCGAGCAGATTAATAGTGAAACTGTGAATCTTGATTTAGATTATAAATTTAGTGATCCTGAACATCCAGAAAGGTTTTACCAAAGAAGCGATCATTACAACTTTGCGAAAAAAAATATTCCTGTAATTTTCTATTTCAGTGGAACACATGAAGATTATCATGGAACAGGAGATACTCCAGACAAAATTCTATATGATATATATACTACAAGGACAAAGTTAATTTTCCACACAGCTTGGGAAATAGCTAATATGGATGAAAGGATTGAAGTTGATCAAAACTAGAGGCTAACACATAAACATTAGCTATATTAAAATCATATTTTGTAAATTTAAAAAAATCTTAAAGTTGAAAAAGACAGCTATTTACTCATTATTATGTTATGTTTTATTTTTGGGTTGTAATACAGGTATTACTAATAACAAAAACGTTTCTGATTTAGAATCTTTACAACTTAAAACTTCATTTGTAGATTTATATGAGAACAATTTAGATTTGTCAGTCTATAAAGGAAAAAGAATTGTAATTAATTACTGGGCTACATGGTGCGGACCATGCATAAAGGAAATACCGAGTATAAAAAGAGCTGAAGAAATATTAGAAGATTACGGCTATATTTTTTTGTTAGTATCTGACGAAACAATTTCTAAAATATCTAAGTTTAAAAATGATAGGAATTTTGACTTCAATTTTTTGAAATCTATTGAATCTTATGAAACACTTGGAATTTATTCTATGCCTACATCATATATTTTTGATGAAAATGGAAAAATAATTGAAACTATTGTTGGTGCAATTGAATGGGATTCTGAAGAAATGATAAATAAATTAAAGATACTTTAATATGAAAAAGTTTACTATAATTTTATCTTTCTTGAGTATTTTTTCTTGTACATCTAAAGATATCATAATAGAAGAAATCTCTTTTTTACATGATAACAGTAATGCACAGCCTAGTTTAGTTTCTAAGAATGGTTCCTTGTCATTGACTTGGATTTCTTCTAATGAGGACAAGAAAGCTGATTTAAATTTCAGTCAATTCAAAGATGGAGAATGGACTAATCCCCAAACAGTAGCAACTGGTTCCGACTGGTTTGTTAATTGGGCTGATTTCCCAACTCACGCAATTAGTGGGGATTTAGTTCTAACAAGCTACCTAAAGAAATCTGCTTCTGGGACTTATACTTATGATGTTTTTTTAAATCTACAAAAATTATCTGGAGAGAAAATAAAAGAAGATTTTGTATTAAACACAGATAGCATCAAAGCAGAACATGGTTTTGTGAGTATAGTTGCAAACGATAACGAAGGATTTTTTATTACCTGGTTGGACGGTAGAAATACAGTAGAGAAAGAGCTGGACGGAGATCATAAACCAATGACCATTCGCTTTGCGGAAATCACTAGTGCTGGAGATGTTATAAATGAAATTGAACTTGATTCATCTGCTTGCGATTGTTGTCAGACATCAATAACATATACTGATAAAGGACCTTTAGTTGTTTATAGAGACAGGAGCGAGAAAGAAGTTCGAGATATTTATATAACCCGAAATATAAATGATGTTTGGGAAGCTCCAATTCCTGTTCATAATGATGGATGGGTAATATACGGATGTCCAGTAAATGGTCCTAAAGTTGTCTCTAATTCAAATAATCTGGCTGTAAGTTGGTTTACCGTTTCTAACGAAAAGCCAACGGTAAATCTTTCATTTTCAGAATTCTATGGGTCTTCTTTTGGTAACCCAATAAAAATTAACGACCATGATGCTATCGGCAGAGTAGATGTTGCTTTCTTGAACGACCAGGAAGTACTGGTTAGTTATATGGAAGGTGATGATGTTGGGACATATTTAAGAATAAAAAAAGTTTCAATAGATGGAAAAGTTTCAGAGCCAATTACAATTTCTAAAATTGATAGTGGAAGGAACACAGGAGTACCACAATTAGAAATACTCAATAACGAGATATTTATTGTTTGGACTGTTTTTGAAAATGAAAAGAATCAACTAAAGACAGTCAAATTAAGTTCTAAAGATATTTAAACCACTAAAGAAAAAACCCCTCATTAGTTGAAGGATTTATTTTATTAGTGTAATGTAACGGTTAACTTGGGTGGAAGACCGGGCTCGAACCGGCGACCTCCTGAACCACAATCAGGCGTTCTAACCAACTGAACTACAACCACCATATAGGCTGCAAAAATAGACTATTTGTTCGTTTTATAAAAAATTAAATGTTGAAAAGTTAAATTAAATCAAAAATATTATCTACAGCTATATTTCTTCTAGATTGAAAGGCTTCTGCAAAATCAGTATCAATTAATCTTCCAAAATTTTTGGCTCTATAATTAATGCTTTTTAAGAAGTTTTCTGAGTTAATTTTTGTTGATGCCGTATCATCATCTTTAATAACCTGACTCTTAAAAGATAAAATTGCTTTTTCTTTGATTTTCATAAATTTTGATATATCTACTATCACATCAGGTTTAAAATCATTCCACTGTTGATAATTTAAAATAATTTGTGGTCTCCAAGGATCTTGTTTTTTTGAATCAAACGAAGTTTTAAGTTTTAAAAGGCCACTAACAAAGCAAGAATCATAAATTAAATCACTTGCTTTACCATGATCAGAATGCCTATCTATTTGAGCACATGTGAGAACTATATTAGGCTTGTAATGTCTGATTTTTTTAACGATTTCTATTTGATTTGATTTGTCATTCACTAAAAAACCATCCTCAAACCCCATATTTTCTCTAAATTTTACTCCTAGAATCTTTGCTGATTGACTAGCTTCTTTATCTCTTTCTTCAGGACTACCATTAGTTCCTAGCTCTCCTTTTGTAAGGTCAATAATACCTACACTTCTACCCATTGAAGTAGATTTCGCTAACGTTCCTCCACATCCCATTTCAACATCATCGGGATGAGCCCCAAATGCAAGTATATCTAATTTCATTTAATTGATTTTTTTATAGCATTATCTAGATCATCATATAAATCTTGATAATCTTCTATACCAACAGAAAGTCTAATAAGTTTATCGCCTATCCCCTGATTATCCCTTTCCTTTTGAGTTAATAATCCATGAGATGTTTTAATTGGAAAATTAACTGTAGTTTCAACTCCTGCAAGACTCATACCAGGCTTAATTATTTCAAGTGATTTAAGAAATGTATATACATCCACATTTTCTTTTAGATCAAATGACATCATTGCTCCAAAGTCATTCATTTGAGATTTAGCTATATCATGAGAAGGATGAGAACTTAAACCCGGGTAATAAACTGTTATAATGTTGTCATTTTCGTTTAGCATTTTAGCTAAAAGTTTTGCATTTCTAGTCTGTTCCTTAACCCTAATATGCAATGTCTTCATACTTCTTTCTAACAACCAAACAGTATAATCACTAAGGTTTCCACCAAAGTTTTTAGCAGAATCAAGTATTTTTTTAATATTAGAATTAGTGCTAATTACAGCTCCTGCAGAGATATCACTATGACCTCCAAGATATTTTGTAGCACTATGGATTACAATATCTATTCCATGATTAATCGGATTTTGATTAACAGGACTTGCAAATGTGTTATCTATCATTGTCCATATTGATTTTTGATTAGCTATAGAAGAGATAGCTTTCAAATCTACTATTTTTAATAATGGATTACTTGGAGATTCAATATATATTCCTACTGTATTGTCTTTAATTTCATCTGAGAAATGATTGGAATCAAGTCCTTTAGTAAAAGTGTATTCTATCCCATATTTATCAAATTCTGTTTTAATGAAATTTCTTGTACCACCATATAAATCCTCTTGGAATATTATATGATCTCCACTTTTAACATTAGCCATTATAGATGTACTTATAGCAGCCATTCCTGAAGAAAATATTAATGCTTTTTCACCATTTTCTAAAGCAGCAATTTTCTTAGATAGGAATTCTTGATTTGGAGTGTTAAAATATCTAGGGTAAGGTTTTTTCTCAGCATCTTCTCCCCCATACCATGGATATGTAGTTGACATAAATAGAGGTGATACTATACCTTGATACATAGTATCTTTTATTTCGCCTTCGTGAACACATTTAGTTGAAAATTTTTTAGATTTATTCACCATCTGTTATCCAAGATATAATTTCTTCTGAATCTGGGTTTGTTTTTGGTGAAACTATCTTTTCAATTAAACCCTCTCTATTAATTAAATACTTTTGAAAATTCCAAGTAACTCTTGAGTCTTTATAATTATTTTTTGACTTTGTTGTTAAATAATCATAAATAGGGTGTTTTTTTGATCCTTTAACTACTACTTTACTCATCATAGGAAATGTAACACCATAATTTTCTTGACAGAATTCAATAATTTCTTCATTTGATCCGGGTTCCTGCCTTAAGAAATCATTTGATGGAAAACCTATGACAACAAAATTATAGATGCTATAGGAATTATAAAGTTCCTGAAGTGCCTTATATTGATAGGTTAAACCACATTTTGATGCAGTGTTTACAATCATAACTTTTTTCCCTTTTAATTGGGAAAAATCATAAATCTTGCCATATATGTCGGCAACTTTGAATTGATAAATAGTATTCTCCATATTTTCTTGTGATTGAACATGAAAAAATGTTAAAATAAATATTACAATAAAAGATCTTTTTAACATAATCATTGTTTATAATGCAAAGATAGATAATTGCTAAAATTATTTATTAAATAGAATTAATTATTTTGTGTAAATCTTTATATTTTGTAGATGCACCACCAACTAGAACCCCATCTACTAATTCTTGAGATAAAATCTCTTTTGAATTAGTAGGATTTACACTTCCACCATATAATAAAGGAATATCTAGGCTTAATTTTGAAAGTTCTGATTTTATCGATTTATGAATTTCATTGATATGTTCAATTGATGCTGTTTCCCCTGTTCCAATTGCCCATACTGGTTCATAAGCAAGAATCATTTCAAAACTATTGTTTAAAATATCAAAGGGAATTTGTTCAATATTTTCAAAACATAAAATAAATTGAAAGCCAGCAGGAATAATTTCAATTAAGATATCTTCTGATTTATATTGTTTATTTCTTTTTCTTACCTCTGAATGCCCAATAATACTTCTATTTATACCTAAATCCTTAAGTCCAATTGCTGTAACTCCACCTGTATCATAAGTAGATTCGTAAGAAGTTATGTTTTGACCAATTACCTCAACTGAAGATCCTTTCATGATTTGGTTTACTTGATTTAAATATAAATTAGACGGAGAAATCATAAGTCTTATATTGTCGGGTAATTTCTCATCAAGAATCTTTTTAGCAAGCTTTATGGTTTCCCCTTCAGTTAAATAATTTTTCCAATTACCAATTACTATCTTTTGTTTCATTATTAATATGTTTTTGAAAGAATTAAAGCAAAAACAGAATAATTTAGTATGTCTTGAAAATTTGATTCTACACCTTCGCTAGATATTGTTTCCCCATCATTACTGTTAATACTTTTCATTCTAAATATTTTCTGAATAATTAAATCAGTAAGGCTTGAAATCTCCATATCTCTCCAGGCTTCTCCATAGTCATGGTTTTTCTTTAGCATTAACTCAAATGTTTCATTTACTTTATTATCATATAATTCAATAGCTTCACTTTCCTTAAGATCAGGCTCATCAACTACACCAAGATGAATTTGAATTAAACTCATTATACAATAGTTAATTATACCAATAAACTCTGTGGCTTGACCTTCATCTATTTTTTGATCTTCATTAATTTGGAGGTTTCTTATCCTTTGAGCTTTTATATGAATTTGATCAACAAATGAAGATACTCTAAGAACTCTCCAAGATGAGCCATAATCTGAATTCTTATCATCAAATACTTTTTTTGATTTTTCTATAATTTTTAAATATTGTGATTTAGTTTTTTCCATTAATAAAAATCATCTTAATTTGGCAGATATAATATATTCTAAAAATATGACATTAAATTGTAATGGTAAAATTATCAACTTTGATGATCAGAAAATAATGGGAATATTAAATGTTTCTGATGACTCATTTTATGATGGAGGAAATTTTAATTCCATTGATAAAGCTTTATCTCATGTAGATAAAATGATAAATGATGGAGTTGATATTATTGATTTAGGAGGGATAAGTTCAAAACCAGGTTCAAAAATTATTGACAGTAACACTGAACTAAAATATGTATCAAAATATGTCGATGAACTTTCTAGACAATTTAATAATATTACTTTTTCAATTGACACATATAATAGTAAAGTAGCTGAATATGCTCTAAACAAGGGGTTTTCAATTATTAATGATATTAGTTCTGGAAAGTATGATAAAAGATTACTTAGTGTTGTTAGAGACTATTCTGCTGGATATGTCCTAATGCATATGAAAAGAGATCCAGAAAATATGCAAGACAATCCTTTATACACTAATATTATATCTGAAGTATTTACTTTTTTTAAAGAGCAGCTGTTTAATTTAGAGCAAAAAAATATAAAAAATCTAATAATAGACCCAGGTTTTGGATTTGGAAAAGACATTAATCATAATTATAAACTATTAAAAGAACTTAAAAAAATAAAAAAGTTTAATAAGCCAATTTTAGTTGGTATATCAAGAAAGTCAATGATATATAAAAAGATTAAATCTACACCTTCAAACTCTTTAAATGGAACAACTGTGTTAAATACATTCTCTATAATAAATGGTGCTAATGTATTAAGGGTTCATGATGTTAAAGAGGCCAGAGAATGTATAGATTTAATTAAAGATTTAATCTAATATTTCAGTATTAATAAATTGTTCTTGATGCATTTTATGATATCTGCCATTTTCTAATTCTATCAATTCATAATGGTTTCCAGTTTCTAGGATTACTCCATCTTCCATATAAATTATAGTTGATGCTGCTTTAATAGTTGCAAGTCTATGTGCAATAATAATTGAAGTTTTATTTTTTGTTATTTTTTTTGTTGCATTCTTTATTAAATCTTCAGAATAAGAATCTATTGAAGATGTAGCTTCATCAAGAATAAGTATATCAGGATTCTTAATTAAAACTCTCATAAATGCTATTAATTGCTTCTGACCAGCTGAGAGAGTATTACCTCTTTCCTGAACATTAAATTCATAGTTTTCAGGTAAAGACATAATAAACTCATGAATTCCAAGCTCTTTAGCAGAATTAATAACTTCATCTTTTGAAATATTTTCATCAAATAATGTTACATTATTTTGAATTGTATCAGCAAACAAGAAAACATCTTGAAGTATAACACCAACATTAGTTCTTAAACAATTTAATTTGTATTCATTAATAGATCTATCATCTATATTAATTTGACCAGAGTTTAGATCATAAAGTCTTGAAATTAAATTAATAATAGTTGTTTTTCCACTTCCAGTTGGACCAACAATAGCAAGAGTTTCACCTGGTTTTACTGAAAATGAAATACCTCTTAAGACTTCAATATTTGAGATATATGAGAATCTAACATTTCTAAAATCAATTTTTCCTTTAAAATTTGCTTTATCAATATCTCCAGTTTCATTAATTATTGAATCATTCTCAAAAATTGAAAAAATTCTATCAACAGCTACCATTCCCATTTGAAGAGTATTAAATCTATCTGCAATTTGCCTTAGAGGTCTAAATAATAGTCCAGACATTGTTATAAATAAAAATAATGTCCCAATTGAAATATCAATTCCATTTGCATTGTTGAATCCTCCATACCAAACAAGAAGACCAACACATATAGATCCAGATATTTCAGCAATAGGAAAGAATATAGAATTTATCCAAACTGTCTTGAGCCAAGCATCTCTATGCTTAATATTAATTGTATTGAATTTATCTTCTTCTACTTTCTCTCTATTAAATATTTGAACTATTTTAATCCCACTAATTCTTTCCTGAACAAAAGAGTTTAAATTTGCAACCTCACTTCTAACCAATTCAAATGCTTTTTTCATAGCTTTTTGAAAAAGCCTTGTTGCATAGATTAAAAATGGAAATATTAATAATACTACAACGGTTAACCTAAAGCTAATAACAACCATCACTAATAAAATAACCGACATCTTAAACAAATCAGCTATTATAGTAAATAAACCCTGAGAGAATATACTAGCTATAGTCTCAATATCATTAACTGCCCTAGTAACAAGTCTTCCTACAGAATTTTTATCAAAAAATGACATCTTTAGATTAATGATTTTATCAAAAATTTTTACCCTAATGTCTTTGATTACTTTCTGTCCTAACCAATTTGAATAATATGTGAAGCAGAACATTAATAAAACTTCAACTGTTAAAGCAATAATCATTAGTAAAATTATCAGTGTCATTCCAGAGTAATCTTTTGGAATTATATAATCATCAACTACTACCTTTAATAAATAAGGAGTAACAGTAGTGATAACAGATAAAATAACTGCAAAAAACATCACCAAATAAAAACTTTTATTATATGGTTTAACAAATTGCATTAACTTAACAAACTGTTTTAAATCAAAATATTTTGCTTTTATTTTTTCCAAGATTTTAAAAATATTTTTTTATTATATTTAATTTCTGTTAAGAATAATCCTTGAGGAGGAGCAGAATATACAGCATTTCGCCTATCTCTAGATTGAATTATTTCATCTAAGTCTTTTATTTGAAGTTTACCTTTTCCTATCTCAATTAATGTTCCTACTATTGCCCTTACCATATTTCTAAGAAATCTATTTGATGATATTATGAATTTATAATCATCACCAGATTTAACCCATTCAGCATTACTTATTTCACAATTATATGTTTTAACATCTGTGTTAGATTTAGAAAAGCACTTAAAATTTTCATATTTAAAAAACTTTTTAGATGCTTTATTCATTTTACTATAATCTAATTTTTCACTAAGATAATAGCTATAGCCATGATTAAATGGATTTTTAGTATTAGTTATAAAATAATTATACGTTCTTGAAATAGCATCAAATCTTGAATGAGAATCAGATTTAACTTTATGAATAGCTTTTATAGCAATATCACTAGGCAATAGTCTATTTATTAGGTAACAAAACTTTTCTTCTTCAATCTTACTTTTAATGTCAAAATGAGCAAACATTTTTTTAGCATGTACACCTGTATCCGTCCTTCCAGCTGATATAATATTAATTTCATCTCTAAGAATTTTGGAAATTGTATTTTCCATAATTTCTTGAACAGTTATTGCATTTAATTGTTTTTGAAAACCATGATATGAAGAACCATCATATGAAAAATCTATAAAATATCTATTAGTAGGCATTGACTTAATTTGCAAGATATTTGTTTAAATTAAAAATAAATTTGTAATTTAGCAGTCTATTACCTCATAGAAGTTAATTTCACTTAATTACTTTTAAACTATAATATAAAAACTTCAATCACATATGTATGATATAAAATTGCTTAAAGAAAAAAAGCTATCTGAGATTATTGAGATTGCTGAAACTCTTGGTATTGAGAAAGTTAAAGGACTTAAAAAACAAGAAGTAATTGATAAAATCTTAGAACTCTCCAAAAATAAAGAAAATGATACTGATAAATCAGTAGAAGTTAAAGAAAAGGATACTGATAAATCAGTAGAAGTTAAAAATGATACAATAGAGAGAAAAAAACCTACAATTATTAAAAAAAATATTCCACATAGAAATCACTCTTCTAAAAGAGATCCTGATAGATTTAATAAAGATAAAAGGGCTAGATATAAAGAGCCTGATTTTGAATTTGATGGAATAATTGAGTCAGAAGGAGTATTAGAAATAATGCAAGATGGATATGGATTCTTAAGATCTTCAGACTATAATTACTTATCATCTCCAGATGATATTTATGTATCACTATCTCAAATTAAATTATTTGGCCTAAAAACTGGAGACACATGTCTTGGCACTATTAGACCTCCAAAAGATGGCGAGAAGTATTTCCCACTTATAAAGATTAATAAAATAAATGGTTTTAGTCCTGAAGAAGTTAGAGATAGAGTTTCATTTCAACATTTAACTCCTTTATTTCCTGAAGAAAAATTTAATATTTCGGATAAAGAAAGTACTATTTCAACTAGAATTATTGATTTATTCTCTCCAATAGGAAAAGGACAAAGAGGTATGATTGTTTCACAACCAAAAACTGGTAAAACAATGCTATTAAAAGATATAGCAAATGCTATTGCTGCTAATAATCCTGAAGTTTTTCAGATTATTTTATTAATTGATGAGAGACCTGAGGAAGTTACTGATATGCAAAGAAATGTAAAAGGTGAAGTAGTAGCTTCAACTTTTGATGAACCTGCTGATAGACATGTAAGAGTAGCTAATATTGTCTTAGAAAAAGCAAAAAGACTAGTAGAATGTGGACATGATGTTGTTATTCTATTAGATTCTATAACTAGACTTGCAAGAGCTTATAATACTGTTCAACCTGCTTCTGGTAAAATATTAAGTGGTGGTGTAGATGCAAATGCACTTCATAAACCAAAAAGATTTTTTGGAGCTGCAAGAAATATAGAAAATGGTGGTTCATTATCAATAATATCAACTGCTCTTACTGAAACAGGCTCAAAAATGGATGAAGTTATTTTTGAAGAATTTAAGGGTACAGGTAACATGGAGCTTCAACTTGATAGAAAAATATCAAATAGAAGAATTTTTCCAGCTATTGATTTAGTTTCCTCAAGTACCAGAAGAGATGATCTATTGCTAGATGAGAATACTATCCAAAGAATGTGGATAATGAGAAAATATCTTGCTGACATGAATCCCGTTGAAGCAATGGAGTTTATAAATGATAGGTTTAAGAAAACTAAAAACAACGAGGAATTCTTAATATCAATGAATTCTTAAAATCTTAGTTAGTTGGTAATTTAAGTTATTAAAACTATATAAGCTTACTTAATTTTGACTTCAAGTTAGCAGCTTTGTTTTTATGAATAATATTATTTTTAGATAATTTATCAATAAGGGAAACAACAACAGGAAATTGTTTTTGAGCATCTTTTTTACTCTTAGAATCTATTAATTTCTTAATTGCATTTCTAGCAGTCTTATGTTGTAATTTATTCAACGATTTTTTTGTTTCGTCAGATCGAATTCTTTTTAATGCAGATTTATGATTTGCCATATTTATAATTTTGTAGCCCGTAGGGGAGTCGAACCCCTCTTTCCAGGATGAAAACCTGAGGTCCTAACCGATAGACGAACGGGCCAACAGGTTGCAAATTTAAATTAATTTTTAATATTTTAATAAGATTTAGCAAATATTACTTTATGCTTTGCAGGCTTACCTGAATATATACATTTAATATCTTTATCTTCAATATTTTCAAGTATGCATCTAATAGTTGCTTTTGTATCTTTTTTAATCGCTTCTTCTGTATTATCATCACCATCCCATCCAGTAGAAATAAATCCTTTTTGATTTTCTATTAGCTCTTTAAACTCATCGTATGAACTCACTTCATATGTATTATCTTTTAATCTTTTCTTTGCATTAGACAACATTCTGTTTTGAACATTATCCAATGATTTTATTATATCATTCAATAAACTTTTAGAACTAGACTGTATTTTATTTAAATCATCTCTAGAAAAAATTTCATATTTATCATTCTCAATTTCATTTTCACCAATAACTATCCTAATAGGGACTCCTTTTAATTCATAATCATTAAGTTTATATCCTAATGAGAAATTTTCTCTAGAATCAATTTTTACCCTCACTCCTTTTGTCTTGAGATCAGTAAAAAAATTATTACATATTTTTTCAATTTTATTTTTTGATTCATCAGATTTAATCATTGGAATTATCACTACTTGATTTGGTGCTAAATTTGGAGGAAGAACTAAACCTTTATCATCACTATGAGTCATAATTAATGCACCCATAAGTCTTGTAGAAACACCCCATGAAGTTGCCCATACATAATCAAGTTTACCAGATTTATCAGCAAATTTTACATCAAAAGCTTTAGCAAAATTTTGTCCTAAAAAGTGAGATGTTCCTGCTTGTAAAGCTTTACCGTCTTGCATAAGAGCTTCTATACATAAGGTTTCCTCAGCTCCAGCAAATCTTTCTGCTTTTGTTTTAGATCCTTTTAAAACAGGCATTGCCATAAATTTCTCTGCAAATTCTGCATATATATTATTTATCAATAAACATTCACTCATAGCTTCATCTTTTGTTGAATGAGCAGTATGTCCTTCTTGCCATAAAAATTCAGAAGTCCTCAAAAATAATCTTGGTCTCATCTCCCATCTAACTACATTAGCCCATTGATTAATTAATATTGGTAAATCCCTATAAGATTGAATCCATTTCTTATATGTTTTCCAAATAACAGCTTCTGATGTTGGTCTAATTATAAGTTCTTCTTCTAGTTTTGATTCGGGATCTAGTATAAGTTTTCCCTTTTTTTTAGGATCATTTTTTAGTCTATAATGAGTTACAATTGCACATTCTTTAGCAAACCCTTCAGCATTTTTTTCTTCTGCTTCAAAAAGAGATTTTGGAACAAACAATGGAAAGTATGCATTTTCATGACCAGTGTCTTTAAACATTTTATCTAGCTCTTTCTTTATAAGCTCCCAAATAGAAAAACCATATGGTTTAATAACCATACACCCCCTTACATCAGAGTTTTCAGCTAAATTAGCATTTATAACTATATCATTATACCACTTTGAATAATCTTCTTTTCTTGAAGTAATCTTATTTCCCATAGAACTTTGGCATAAAAGTTGTTTATATATAAATAGAAATATTTAGTGCAAAGTTAATACAATTATATTTCAAATTTTTTAAATTTATAAATAGATGAAACATTTTTTTAAATTCTTAAGCTTAGTTTCTTTTTTAATACTCTTCTCTGGGTGTTACACTTATCAAATGTCTTCTTGGAACGATGATGATGGAATTTATGTTTCTTCTATTAGAAATTACAATTATGGTCAATATTTTTCTGATCTAGCAAATGAGATTATTGAAGAATATGAAGATTCAGGAATTGCAAATTCTGAAGATCCTGATAATCTACCATGGGGTTACAAACCTGATCAAACTCAAATATTTATTGACTTTTATCCAAGATATTCTGGTTATGGTTATCCTTATGGTTATGGTTCTCTTTATGGTTATGGTTATCCTTATGGTTATCCTTATTATAACTGGGGTCGAAACTTTTATAACCCCTATTATCCTTATGGATATTATGGTTATGGGTATCCTGAAAGCCACCAATACTGGCCTTACATGAATAGATTGAGACTTTATCCATATTATTATTATGATATGTATAACTATAATGGATATGCGTATAATAATGGATATGCGTATAATAAGGATAAAGATCCTTTAAATACCTCAAGGCTAGGATATAGTAATTCTTCTTCAAGACGAGGAGAAAAAACAACTTCTGCTTCAGGTAAATCTTCGGAGAGTTCAAGTAATATAAGAAATTCTTCTACTCTTTCTGTTTCATCTAGATCAGGAGGATACAATATATCTTCTAATGAAGTTCCAAACCTAAGATCAATCAAAGATAATTATAGAATGCTTCAAGCAATTGAAAGAAACATTGGTTCAAATTCAAGGTATATAAATAGCAGTAGATATAATAATTCAAGAGATTACACAGGCTCTTACAGAGGACAATTCAACTCAAACTCCAGGCCTACTAATGGTGTTTATGGAAAATCTTCAAATTCTCGTAGTAGCTCAGGGTCATCTAATGTTGGGTCAAGATCAAGTGGAAGCTCTTCAGGAGGTGGATCTAAAGGTGGAAGCTCTTCAGGAGGTGGATCTAGAGGCGGCGGAATCGATTAATTTCTTTTAACTATTTTTTTATGAAAATAAGAAATTACTTTTTTTTATTATTTTTTTTTATTTTCTCTATTAGCATTAGCCATTCGCAATCAATTGATGATATTATAAGGGTTAGCTCATATTATAATGATGGGACTGCAAGATTTAATGCAATGGGAGGAGCTTTTGCCTCACTTGGTGGAGACTTATCTGCAATATCAATTAATCCTGCTTCTTCAAGTATATTCACTTATAATGAATTTGGAATAACAATAGGATACGATGATAATACTATAGAAAATAACTTAAATGGTTATTTATCTAAAACTAAAAGTTCAACAGAGACATTAAATCAACTAGGAGGTGTATGGGTTTTTACTAATGGGAAAGCTAAATTTAGTTTTGCTTATAATCTTCAAAATGTTTATAGTTATAATGATGATTTTAATTTTTCAGGCAATAATACCAGTAGTATTGACAAGTATTTCCTTTATTACGCAGATGGAGTACCAAGCGATGACTTATTAATATATTCAGATGAAACAACACAATCAGTATATCGATACCTAGGAGAAAATTATGGGTTTGGAGATCAACAAGCATTTCTAGGATACCAGGGTTATGTTATTAATTCACTTGATAATTCGAATAACACCTACGAAACAAATGCAATATATAATCAAGTTATCCAGGACATAAATATTGAGCGAATAGGAAACCACTATAAGCATAGCGCTAACATTGGCGGCTCTTATAACAATCATGTATTCTTTGGCGCAAACTTAAATTTTCATCAAATAGAATTCCAAGAAAGAAAGATCTTTAATGAATCTGGATATTCCAACGACTCTAAACTTCAAAGTGTAAATTTTAATGAATACTATAACTCCAATGGATTTGGATTTTCTGTTCAATTCGGTTCAATTATAAAAATTAGAAACTTTAGAATTGGATTATCTTATCAAAGCCCTACTTGGATAGATTTTGAGGAAGAAAATGAGCAAATTCTTGAAACTAAAGTAAGTAGTGGCAATCAAATAAAAACATATAGTATTGATCCAAAAACTGTTAACATATATGATAAATATAGACTTAGACTTCCTTCTAGATCTACAATTGGGTTTAGTCATATTTTTGGACAAAGAGGATTAATTAGTTTTGACTATGAGATAACAAAATATAATAATGCGATGTTCCCTGATAATGATGACAATTATTTAAATGAATTAAATTATGTAATTGACAATGAATTATATGCTACAGCTCAATCAATTAGATTAGGCGGTGAATATAGAATAAAAAATAATAGCTTAAGAGCTGGTGTTTTTAACTATAAAGGTCCCGAAAATTTAAATGGAAATAAGATTAATGGATTTTCATTAGGATATGGTCTTGATTTAGGAGCTTCGAGAATTGATATAAGCTATGTCTCTCAAACCTCATATTTTACAAATAATTTATATCCAAAAGGTCTTACAACATTATATTCGACAGATAAATCTATTAATAAAATTATAGCTTCATATCATTTTAATTTTTAAGATGATATTAACTATCTTTGACTAACAAATTATTGCTATGAAATTAGAAGATATTTTAAAAAAGGAGTTAGAATCAATTGATCATGATCACCTAAGTTCAAGTTCAGAAAATCCAATAAGAGAAGATGCTTTTGATATTTCTGAAGCAGAAAAAATAAAATTGATAGCAGGAAAAGTCCGTGATATTCTAGAAGTTCTAGGTATGGATTTAACAGATGATAGTTTAAAAGGAACTCCATTAAGGGTTGCAAAGATGTATGTAAAAGAAGTTTTTGGAGGATTAGATCCTGAAAAGAAACCAATTCCTTCTACCTTTAAAAATAAATTTAAATATGGTGAGATGTTAGTAGAAAAAAATATTACATTATACTCTACATGTGAACATCACCTCTTACCAATTATTGGGTTAGCACATGTTGCATATATTTCAAATGGAACTGTAGTAGGCCTTTCAAAAATAAACAGAGTAGTAAATTATTACTCTAAAAGACCCCAAGTACAAGAAAGATTAACAATTCAAGTTGTTAATGAGTTACAAAAAATACTTAATACTGAAGATGTTGCATGTGTTATAGATGCTAAACATTTATGTGTTAACTCTAGAGGGATTAATGATATCTCTAGTAGTACTGTAACTGCAGAATTTGGAGGTAAATTTAAAGACTCTAAATTTAGAAGAGATTTTTTAGATTATATAAAACTTGAAACCAAAATTTAATGCTATCCAAGCCATTAATTATATATAATTCCTTATCTAGTAAAAAAGAGGAGTTTAAGCCCTTGAAAAAAAATCATTTAGGGCTTTATGTTTGTGGACCTACTGTATACAGTAATATTCATCTTGGTAATTGTAGAACTTTTATTTCTTTTGATATAATCTATAGGTACTTTATTCACAAAGGATATAATGTTAGATATGTTAGAAATATAACTGATGTGGGGCATCTAGAAGAAGATGGTGAGGACAGGATTATTAAAAAGGCAAAGGTTGAAAAATTAGAGCCAATGGAAGTAGCCAATAAATACACTAATGACTTTAGGGATACCTTAAATATTTTCAATGTCCTCCCTCCTAATATTGAGCCAATTGCATCTGGCCATATAATTGAGCAGATAGAAATTATTAATAAAATTATTGATAAAGGATTTGCATATGAATCTAATGGGTCAATTTATTTTGACTTGGATGAGTTTAGAAAGAAAAATAAATATGGAAAATTATCTGGAAGAGAAATAGATGATCTAATCTCAAACACAAGATCATTAACAAACCAGAAGGATAAAAAAAATTCCTATGACTTTGCTTTATGGAAAAAAGCTGATTCAAAACATTTAATGAAATGGAACTCGCCTTGGGGTTATGGTTTTCCAGGATGGCATCTTGAATGCACAGCTATGAGTCATAAATATCTAGGAGATAAATTCGATATTCATGGAGGTGGACTTGATCTTAAATTCCCACATCATGAATGTGAAATTGCTCAATCTGATGCATTATCTAATACCGATTCCATTAATTATTGGATGCATACAAATATGTTGACTCTTAATAATAAGAAGATGTCTAAGTCAACCGGAAATAATATTTTACCAAAAGATCTTATTTCTGGAAAAAATAAATTATTTAAAAAAGGATACTCATCAAATGTTATAAGATTCTTCTTTCTTCAAGCTCATTATAGAAATATCTTAGACTTAAGTGAAAATGCATTAATAGCATCTGAAAAAGGATATAATAAAATTGTAGATGCATCAGAAAAATTAGAAAATTTAAAAGAAAATAATTCACCTGAAAGTAATTTTGATCTTGAGAATTGGATTAACAATTGCTATGAATGCATGAATGATGATTTTAACACCCCTAAATTAATAGCTGAAATTTTTACAGCAGTTAAACTGATTAATAAAATTAATGATGGGAAAGAGAGCTTTAATTCAAGTAAAATAAAATTACTAAAGGATATTTTTTCTGTTTTTATTCTAGATGTTTTAGGATTAAATCTCAATTTGTCAACTTCAAATAATAATGATTTACTTCTTGATTTAATTTTAGATCTAAGAAATGAAGCTAGAATAAATAAAAATTATAAAATTTCAGATTCTATTAGAGATAAATTATCTAAAATTGGATATAACATTAATGATAAAGATTAATCAAATATTAACCTACCCTTTTATTCTAATAGTTAAATTTTATCAATCATACATATCTCCCTTAATTGGAACAAATTGTAGATATACTCCAACGTGTTCACAATATTCAATTATATCTTTAAAAAAGCATGGCTTATTTTTAGGGCTTTACCTATCTATTAAGCGAATAATTAAGTGTAATCCTTTATTTAAAGGTGGGTATGATCCTGTACCATAATAATTATTATTATTTTTGAAAAAAAAGTCATGTTAATATCTCAGATAAAATGGTCACCAAGTGATACTCTTTTCCAAATTGGAGGTTTTTCTGTCTACGTCTATAGCTTAATGTTTGTTATTGCATTTATGCTTGGCTATTATTTAGTTAAATCGTTTTTTATTAAAGAAAAAGTAGATCAAAAATACCTTGACCCAATGTTATTATATATGGTTCTGTCTACATTTCTAGGAGCAAGACTTGGTGAAGTATTTTTTTATAACTGGGGTTATTTTCAAAATCATCTTATTGAGATTTTACTGCCAATTCAAGAATCCAGCAATTCTTCTATTCTCGGTTTAATTGATGGATATAAGTTTTCTGGCTTCAGGGGATTAGCAAGTCATGGGGCAGCTATTGGAATTGCAATAGGATTAATTCTATTTCAAAGAAAATACAAATTTAAAAGCATACTTTGGATTTTTGATCGACTTACTATGCCTGTCGCTATTGGTGGTGCTTTTGTTAGAATTGGCAACTTTTTTAATTCAGAAATAGTTGGAAAATATACAAACTCATCCTTTGGAGTTATATTCGAGAACAGAGGTGAAACTCTTCCAAGACATCCTGTTCAACTTTATGAAACTTTTGGTTATATTATTTTATTTTTTGTCCTCCTGAAACTTTATAACTCTTCAATACGTAATAAACAAGGAGCTTTATGGGGTTACTTTTTAATTGGATTATTCTCCATTAGATTTTTAACTGAATTTTTTAAAGAAAATATAGGGGGTATTGAAACATTTTTACCTGGATTGTCATCAGGTCAGTGGTTAAGCATTCCTTTTATTCTTATTGGAATTATAATTTTATATATAAGTAATAGAAAGGCTATTTAATCTTTCTCTTGTATGAATCAAACATTATTGGTGTAGCGATGAATACTGATGAGTATGTTCCTACTATAACTCCAATGATCAATGCAAACATAAAACCTCTAATGGATTCTCCTCCAAAAATAAATATTGCAGTCAAAACTATTAATGTTGTTAATGATGTGTTTAAGGTTCTACTAAGGGTGCTATTTAAAGCTGCATTAACTGTTTTTTGGTTTTCCCAGGATGAATGGATCTTAAAGTATTCTCTAATTCTATCAAAAACAACAACTGTATCATTTAAAGAATATCCTATTACGGTTAGAAGAGCTGCAATAAATGCTTGGTTAATTTCCATATTAAATGGCATTATCTTATAAGTCAATGAGAATATTCCAAGAACAACAAGAACATCATGAAAAACTGCCGATACAGCTCCAATAGAAAACTGCCATTTTTGGAATCTAAGAAGAATATAGAAAAAAACAATAATTAGTGATCCAAAAACAGCTATAACAGAATTCTGTTTTATATCATCTGCTATTGTGGGTCCAACTTTAATACTAGACATTATACCTACATCTTCACCTAAAGTAAATTTCTCATAGGTTATTTCATCAGTATATTCATTTGACAATGATTGATATAAAATTTCTTTTATTTCTTGGTCTACTTCTAAACCTTCTTCATCAACCTTATATTTAGTTGTAATTTTTAACTGATTACTTGCACCAAACGTTTTCACCTCAGCACTACCTATGGAAGAGCTTAAATTTGACTCGATATCAGATGATGAAACTTGTTTGTCGAATCTAACTATATAAGATCTTCCACCAAGAAAATCTACTCCTTGATTAAGCCCTTGAGTTAAAAGGGATGCTAAAGAGATAAATACTATGATGCTTGAAAGTATGTAAGTAATTCTTCTTTTTATTAAAAAATTTATTTTAAGATTTGAAAATAAATTTTTTGTAGATGGAGTTGAGAAAGATATTTTACCAGTTTTAAAAACTCTATTATCAACAAGAAGTCTAGTTATAAAAATTGCAGTAAAAAGCGAAGTAGCTATACCAATTAAAAGAGTTGTTGCAAAACCTTTTATTGGTCCAGTTCCAAATACATATAAAACTAGAGCAGTTAAACCAGTTGTTATATTTGCATCTAATATTGAGGAAAGTGCATTATTGAATCCATCAGATATTGATTGCTTTAAACCTTTCTCTTTTCTAATTTCTTCTCTAATTCTTTCAAAAATTAAAACATTTGCATCAACTGATATACCTATTGTAAGAACTATACCTGCAATTCCAGGAAGAGTTAAAACCGCTCCTAATCCAGCTAAAATTCCAAAAATCAATACTATGTTAAATATTAATGCTATATCAGCAAAAAATCCCGAAACCCCATAATAAAAAACCATCCATACTAATACCAACATTAATGCTATTAAAAAAGAGTAAACTCCACTATCAATTGCTTCTTGACCTAATGATGGACCAACAACTTCTGATTGTATTATGTCTGCTGATGCTGGTAGTTTTCCAGCCCTTAGAACATTGGCAAGATCTATAGCTTCATTTAAATCAAAATCACCAGTTATTTCAGATCTACCTCCCGATATTGCGCCTCTTGTTACTCCGGGAGCAGAATAAACTATATCATCTAATACTATTGCAATATTAGTTTGTTGTTTATAAGCTCTTTCAGTTAACGTTTCCCATACTTTTGCACCCTGAGAGTTCATCTGCATTGAAACTGCTGGATTATTTATGGCATCAAAGCTTTGTGAAGCATCAACAACTACTCCTCCGCTTAAAGGGGGCATATTCTGTCTATTTGTTTTAATTGCATACAGACTTATTAAACCATTCTCATCTTCTTTACCCCATAAAAATTTTATATATCTATTTGCTGATGGTAATAATTTTCTTACCTCTGGTAAATTAAGATAGGCAGAAATTAATTCTTGATCATTTGGTGAGAAATTAGCTAAAATAGGTCCACCTTGGTAAGAAGGAGATTTTATAAGACTAAGAAGGGGATTATATTGATTAGCATCTGTTTCATCTGTAGTTTCTTCTACTTCAGATAATAAATCTTCAATATTAGATTCTTCTTGATCATTAAGAATATTATCATCTTCTATAGATCTTAGATATTCATTTGCAGATAAAAGAAAATCACCAAGTTCATCATTCTTATATGTTTCCCAAAATTCTAATTGAGCTGTACTTTGAAGTAAATTTTGAATCCTATCGATGTCTTTTGCTCCAGGCAGTTCAACAAGTATTCTTCCTGATGTACCTAATCTTTGAATATTAGGTTGTGTTACACCAAACTTATCAATTCTCTTCCTAAGAACTTCAAAAGCAGAAACTATTGATTCATCAATTTTTCTTCCGATTATATTTTTTATTTCATCATCTGAAGTATCAAATGAGATTTCACTTAAAGTTCTATTACCAAAGATATCTGGAGATGAAAGCTTTGTTTGATCTGTATCTAAATCAAATGCCTCAAAAAACGATTCTAAATATGTTTGATCTGATTGTTTTTGGAGTTCATCTGCACTTTCAAGAGCTTGATTAAATTTTAGATTGGCAGAGTTTTCTGATAAACCTTTAAGTAAATCCTTAATAGAAATCTGTAAAATAACATTTATTCCACCTTTTAAGTCAAGACCTTGATTTAATTCTTTATTTTTAGCATCATTATAAGAAGAATATAATAATACCGGTAGATCTCCTATTGAATCCAGATAGTTAACTTCCACTCTAGATCTCTTAACTATATATTCAACTTCACTATCAGAAATTTTTGAAATGGCAGCTTTTTCAGCTTTTCTTTCAAGACCTGAGGATATAAAAGTAAAAGAAAGTTGATATATGCTAACTATTCCAAATAGTAAAGCAAATGTTTTTATAAGAGAATTTCCTTGCATTTTTTCAAATTAATAAAGCGAGCAAATATAATATTTGAAAATCGAATTAACAACTTTATCTATATTAAACCTTTAAGTGCAAGATTAGTATTCTTAACAGCTTCTACACTTTTAAGAAACCTTTCTTTATTGATATCATTAAGATTAATTTCGATAATTTCTTCTAACCCATTCTTGCCAATTATACAAGGAACTCCTATACATAAGTCTTTAACGTTATATTCTCCATTTAGCATAACAGAACAAGGTAAAGTTTCTTTTGAGTCATTAAGTATTGACTTAACAAGATATGCAACTGATGCTCCAGGAGCATACCAAGCTGAAGTCCCTAATAATTTTGTTAAAGCAGCACCTCCAACCATTGTATCTGAAGCAATCTTAGAGATTTTATCAACTGATAATAAATCAGTTAAAGGTTTATTATTTACTTCTGCATAATCAGTCAAAGGAATCATAGTTGTATCTCCATGACCTCCAATAACCATAGCTTTAATATTTTTTTGAGGTTCGTTTTTGAGGGCTAAAGAAATGTAAGTTTTAAATCTTGAGCTGTCTAATATCCCTCCCATGCCTATTACTCTATTTCTAGGAAGTCCTGTTTTTCTTAAAACCAAATAAGTCATTGTATCCATAGGGTTAGAAACAACAATAATAATTGCATTAGGAGAATATTTTAAAAGATTCTCAGTTACTGAATCGACTATTCCTGCATTAATACCAATAAGTTCTTCTCTAGTCATTCCAGGTTTTCTTGGTATACCAGATGTGATTACTACAACATCACTTGATTTCGTTTTTTCATAATCAGATGTAACACCTGTAATTAAAGCATTGAATATTAATGAACTTGAAGTTTGCATTAAATCAAGACTTTTTCCTTCAGCAAAGCCTTCTTTAATATCTAGTAGCACAATTTCATTTGCTATATCTTTTATAGCAATATATTCTGCACAAGAAGAACCTACACTACCTGCTCCAACAATTGTAACTTTCATAATTAGACATCTATATTAGCATAAACAGCATTCTCTTCAATAAATTCTCTTCTAGGAGCAACTTCTTCACCCATAAGTTTTGAGAAAGTATCTTCAGCATCTATTTTATTGTCTTCTGTTAATGAAATCTTTCTTAATGTTCTTGTCTCTGGGTTCATTGTTGTATCCCAAAGTTGATCAGCATTCATCTCTCCTAACCCCTTATAGCGCTGAATTGATGATCCTGAACCTAAGTCTTTAGCAATTTTATCTCTTTCTTCATCATCCCATGCATATAATTTCTTATTACCTTTTTTAACCAAATAAAGTGGTGGTGTTGCAATGTAAATATTTCCTCTTTCAACTAATTCTCTCATATACCTGAAGAAAAACGTTAGAATTAATGTTGAAATATGACTCCCATCAACATCAGCATCACACATTATAATCACTTTATTATATCTTAATTTTTCTAAATTTAGAGCCTTACTATCCTCTTCTGTTCCAACAGAAACTCCAAGAGCTGTATATATGTTTCTTATTTCTTCATTTTCAAAAACTCTATGTTGTTGTGCTTTTTCAACATTTAAAATTTTTCCTCTAAGAGGAAGAATAGCTTGAAAAACCCTATCTCTTCCTTGTTTAGCAGTTCCTCCTGCAGAGTCACCCTCAACTAAAAAGACTTCACACTTCATAGGATCGGTTTCTGAACAATCAGATAATTTACCAGGAAGACCTCCACCTGTCATAACAGTTTTTCTTTGAATCATTTCCCTGGCTTGTCGAGCAGCATGTCTAGCTTGAGCAGCTAATATCACTTTTTGAACAATTATTTTTGAATCATCTGGGTTTTCTTCAAGATAATTTTCAAGCATTTGTGAAACTGCTCGAGATACTGCAGAACTAACTTCCCTATTTCCTAACTTAGTTTTTGTTTGACCTTCAAATTGAGGTTCAGCAACTTTAACAGAAATAACAGCTGTTAAACCTTCTCTAAAATCATCACCAGATATATCAAATTTAAGTTTATCTGTAAGTCCTGATGAGTCAGCATATTTTTTTAACGTATGAGTTAAACCTCTTCTAAAACCAGAAAGATGAGTACCTCCTTCATGAGTATTAATATTGTTAACATAAGAGTGCAGATTTTCAGAAAAAGATGAATTATAAATCATTGCAACTTCAACTGGAATATTATTTTTTTCACTCTCCATTTTAATAATATTAGAAATTATTGGTTCCCTTGACTTATCAATATATTTAATAAACTCGCTTAAACCCTCTTTGGAATGAAAAGTTTCTGATTTTTTCTCACCTTTTTTTGTTTCTTCCCTATTGTCTGTTATAGAGATAGTAATCCCTTTATTAAGAAAAGAAAGTTCACGCATCCTATTAGATAATATGTCATAATCAAAATCAATAACTTCTTTAAAAATATCTTTATCTGGTTTGAATGTAACAATAGTACCTTTTTTATCAGATTTTCCAATTTCTTTAACTTTAGAGTCGGGTTTCCCTTTTTTATAGATTTGCTGGTATTCTTTACCGTCTCTATAAACATTAGCTGTAAGCTCTTCAGATAAAGCATTAACTACAGAAACACCTACTCCATGCAAACCTCCTGAAACTTTATATGAATCTTTATCAAACTTCCCCCCTGCTCCAATTTTAGTCATAACCACTTCAAGAGCAGAAACACCTTCTTTTTTATGAATTCCAACAGGGATACCTCGACCATTATCCTCAATAGAAATTGATTTGTCAGTATTTATTTGTATAGATATTTCTGAACAATGACCTGCCATAGCCTCATCAATAGAATTGTCTACTACTTCATATACTAAATGGTGGAGTCCTCTTGTGCTAAGATCTCCAATATACATGGAAGGTCTTTTTCTAACATGTTCCATCCCCTCTAGGGCTTGGATACTGTCTGCAGAATATTGATTTTTTGTTTTTTTAGAAGCCATTTTATGAGTTATAAAATATATATATAAATATACTAATTTTTAATGCTTAAAAAACGCGAAAAGGCTAGTATTTAAAGGCGACTTATCAACATTTTATTCATAAGATTTATTGTGAATATTTGATATAGATCTACCACTTGGATCATTTTGATTTTTAAAAGTTTCATCCCATTCTAATGCTTCAGGTGAACTACATGCAACTGATGGAACTGAAGGAACAGATTTTGCTGCTGTATCACTTGGAAAATGTTCTTTAAAAATACTTCTATAGTAATATTCCTCTTTATTTTGAGGAGGGTTTATTGGATATTTATTAGGAGCATTATCCATTTGATCATCAGTTACTTTTTTTGAAACTAAATCCTTTAAACTATCAATCCAAGAATAACCAACTCCATCAGAAAATTGTTCTTTTTGTCTCCATAAAACTTCTTTAGGAAGGTATTCTTCAAATGCTTTTCTAAGAACCCACTTCTCAATTCTTTTTTTATTAATCATTTTATCTGTTGGGTTTAAATTCATCGCAATTTCTATAAATTCTTTATCTAAAAAGGGTACTCTCCCTTCAATTCCCCAAGCAGCAAGAGCTTTATTAGCTCTTAAACAGTCGTATTGATGTAATTTATTTAGTTTTCTGACAGTTTCATTATGAAATTCTTTAGCTGATGGGGCTTTATGAAAATATAAATATCCACCAAACAATTCATCTGCCCCTTCTCCAGACAAAACCATTTTAATACCTAATGATTTAATTGCTCTAGCCATCAAATACATTGGAGTTGAGGCTCTTATAGTAGTTATATCATAAGTTTCAAGATGATAAATTACATCACTTAAAGCATCTATACCTTCTTGTACAGTAAATATTATTTCGTGGTGAACAGTTCCAATATGCTTTGAAACAAGCTTTGCTGCTTTTAAATCAGGAGATCCTTTTAAACCAACTGAAAATGAATGAAGTGTTGGCCACCAAGCTTCTTGAGTATCATTACTTTCAATTCTTTTTGAAGAAAATCTTTTAGCTAATGCTGATGTTATTGATGAGTCAAGTCCTCCTGAAAGCAAAACGCCATAAGGAACATCACTCATTAATTGTCTTTTTACTGAAGCTGAAAGAGAATCGTGAAGATCTTTTATTGATGTCTTATTATTAGAAACATTATTATAGTCAACCCATTTAGGGTCATACCACTTAATATAATTTTCATTTTTACTGTCTAAATAATGTCCAGGTGGAAAAAGCTCAATCTTTGAACAAACACCTTCTAAGGACTTCAATTCAGATGCTACATATAGTGTCCCTTTATTATCCCAACCAATATATAATGGTATGATGCCCATATGATCCCTAGCAATGAAAAAATTATCGGTTTCAGAATCATATAGAGCAAAAGCAAATATTCCATTTAATTCATTTAAAAAGTCATAGCCCTTTTTTTTATAAAGAGTTAATATAATTTCACAATCTGAATTAGTTTTAAATTTGTAGTCACTCCCATATTTATCTCTTAATTTAAGATGATTATAAATTTCACCATTAACAGCTATTATTTTATTATTGTCATCTGAATAAATAGGTTGTTTCCCAGATGTTGGATCAACTATAGCTAGTCTTTCATGGGCCATTATCGCATTCTCAGATGAGAATATACCACTCCAGTCAGGACCTCTATGCCTGACCTTTTTAACCATCTTTAATATATTAGGCCTTATATTTTCTGACCTATCTTTAAGATCAAAGGCGCAGACAATTCCACACATAAAATAATCAATTAGTTCTTTTATGAAATTTCATTCCCTATATCTTTTACTGAATACTAATTTTCCATCAATAAAAGTAGCTACAACTTTCGTCAATCTCATTCTTGATTCACTGACTCTCATGATATCATTATCTAATATTACAAAATCAGCTACTTTTCCAGCTTCAATACTACCTTTTTCAGTTTCTTCAAAATTAGCATAAGCACCAAAATAAGTCATTCCTAATAATGCATCAGCTCTATTCAAAGCATTTTCCATTTGAAAACCATCTTCAGGAAATCCATCTGAATCTTTTCTAAAAGTAGCAGAATAAAAAGTCATTATTGGGTTTATATCCTCAACAGGAAAATCTGTTCCAAGGGCTATTATATTTGATTTTTTAATTAAATCTGCTAAAGCATATGAATATTTTGCTCTTTTTGTTCCTATTCTATCATTTAACCAATACATGTCACTAGTAGCATGTGTTGGTTGAACAGATGGGATAATCTTAGGATTAAAGAGATCATAATCATCTGGATGAATTATCTGAGCATGCTCTATTCTCCATCTTGGGTCTCTATAGTCATAGAGAGCATCTTTATATGCATTTAAAACTATCCTGTTAGCATTATCACCAATAGCATGAGTATTCATCTGAAATCCTGTACCAGAAAGTTTAAATGCCAATGATCTAATAGAATCAAGAGAAGTTCTCATTAATCCGTAATGATTTCTTCTATCTGAATATGAATTAATTAATGAGGCTCCCCTAGAACCAAGAGCACCGTCAGCATATACCTTAACAGATCTAACATTTAATTTTGCAGTTTTTAATGGTCCATTATCAATAAAATAATCAACGGATTCTGGATTATTCTCAATCATTGCATAAATTCTAATATCTAAAATGCCTTGTTTTTGAAGACTATCAATCAACATAATTTGATTTTTAGACATTCCCGCATCTGATATAGTAGTTAAACCATATTCAAAACAAGCTTCTTGAGCTGCCAGTAAAGCCTTAACTGATTCTTCAATTGTTGGTTCAGGGGTTATTTCATCAATTAATCGCATTGCATTATCAATAAGAACTCCAGTTAGTTTCCCTCTACTTTTAATAAACTCACCTCCTTCAACTTTAGAAGACCTAGAAATATTTGCAAGTTGCAAAGCTGCATCATTAACTAAATATGCATGACCATCAATTCTTCTAAGAATAACAGGTTTATTTGGAAAGTATTCATTAAGAAGTTTGTTTGTTGGAAATGCTTTATTTAACCAATCATTTTGATCCCAACCGCGACCTATTATGAAATCAGAGTTCATCTCAGTATCAAATTTTTTAACCCTTTCAACAACATCTTTAAGACTTTTAGTGTTAAATAGATCAACCTGACTTTTAGAATAACCTAAATTGTAAAAGTGTGCATGAGAATCAATAAAACCAGGATAAACAGGAAGACCTTGAGCATCAATGATATTATTTGATGAATATTTTTTTAATATCTCCTCTTCACCAACTTCAACAAAAAAACCATCATTAATTGCAAAAGCTGAACTTTTATTAAAGTTTAGATCTGCTACATATACTTCTGCATTGTGGACTATTAGATCAACCTTTTGAGCACATGAAGATAAAATAAGCAAAAGTAAAAAGTAAAATTTTCTCATGATTTCCAAAAATAAGGAACAAATTTAAATTAATTGAAGTTTTTTTAATAATAAAAACCTAATAATAATTAACAATTTTTTTAAAAAAGAGTCTTTAGTTTATATTTACATAATTATTACCCATAAATGTCATTAGTTTTTATTGAAAGTTTAGATATTCAATTATCAGGAAAAGAAATTTTAACTGATATTAATCTTAATATTGAAAAAGGTGGAATGACATTTCTAATTGGGAAAACTGGTAGTGGAAAGACAACATTAATAAAATCATTCTATGGTGATATTTCAATAAATAGTTCAGAAAGATTTGAAATAGCAGGTTTTAATCTTAAAGAAATTAAAGATTACCAGATTCCTTTTTTAAGAAGAAAGATTGGAATTGTTTTTCAAGACTTTAAATTACTAGATGATAGAAGTATATATAAAAACTTAGAATTTGTTTTAAAAGCTACTGGCTGGTTAGATAATATAAAGATCGAAGACAGAATACTTGAAGTTTTGAATATGGTTGGGGTTGAAATTAATTTAGACACCTATCCTTCTAAATTATCAGGAGGTGAACAACAAAGAATTGCTATAGCAAGAGCACTTTTAAATAATCCTGAGTTAATAATTGCTGATGAGCCTACTGGAAATCTCGATCCTGAGACAAGTGTGGAAATTATCTCATTATTTGAAAAACTAAACAATCTTGGAATCACAATGATAATAGCAACCCATGATTATAATTTAATTCTAAAATTACCGGGAAAAATATATAAATGTGAGAATAGAAAGTTATTTGAAGTCGTTCGTAAATAGTTTCATTAAATATTAATTGTAATTTTGAAAAATGAATCTGAGTAATATACCAAAAGATAAATTCCTCTTAATTGCTGGACCATGTGTTATTGAAAGTGATGAGATAGCTAATCAAATTGCTGAAAAGCTTGTAAATATTACTTCAAAATTAAGTATCCCATTAATTTTTAAGGGGAGTTATAAAAAAGCAAATAGAACTAAACTTGATAGCTTTACTGGCATTGGCGATATTAAGGCATTAGAAATTTTAAAAAAAATAAATCAAGAATTTAAAATACCTGTTATAACTGATATCCATGAAAAAAATGAAGCTCAAATTGCTTCTGAATATGTTGATGTTCTTCAAATACCTGCTTTTTTAGCAAGACAGACTGAATTATTAGTTGCAGCTGCAAAAACTGGCAAAACAGTAAACATAAAAAAAGGACAATTTATGAGCCCTGATAGTATGGAGTTTGCAGTAAATAAGGTAAAGGAATCTGGTAATGATAAAATAATGATTACTGAAAGAGGAACTCAATTTGGTTATAATGATCTAATTGTTGATTTCAGAAGTATACCCAAAATGAAAAAAATTGCTCCAACTATACTTGATGTTACTCATTCAGTTCAGAAACCTAATCAAACATCTGGAGTAACAGGTGGTAATCCTGAATATATTGAATCTCTTGCTAGAGCTGGAATTGTTAATGATGTTGATGGTATTTTTATTGAAACTCACACTGACCCGTCAAAATCTAAAAGTGATGGAGCAAATATGTTGGGTATAGATAAATTAGAAGATTTACTCCAAAATCTTCTTGAATTAAGATCTACTTCTTCTAAGCTTTAATTAGCTAATTGTCATATATTTGCAAAACTTTAGTTACTTTGAAATATTGGGGTCGACCGGTTTTGACATCAAGTTTAATAACTATGTTAGCAAGTCGAGCATTGAAAATGAACTCGTTAATATCATTTTCAAAATTTAAATGGCGAAAATAACTACGCTTTAGCTGCATAATTGACTGAATTATATTCAGTTTTTGCAATATCCTAGCTAGGCTAGGAAGCTAGATGTCTCATGATAGCTTTTGTCAACTGATATCATATATGAGGCACCATATTCGTTGACATAGGTTTTTGTTTTCACTAGGCAAAAATTGAAACTAACAGTGATAAGGAAAATATTTAGGTTGTCTT
>Ga0209228_1000186_pt1 | contig 31282 bp, 29 predicted proteins | sample METZYME_3_150m_FD_187547 | JGI IMG/M metagenome (GOLD analysis project Ga0209228, IMG submission 187547) | Marine microbial communities from oxygen minimum zone in mesopelagic equatorial Pacific - METZYME_3_150m (SPAdes) (version 2) | ecosystem: Environmental > Aquatic > Marine > Oceanic...
AGTAAGGCACCGATAGTCCAATATTCCACCGGCTTGAATGCGTCTATTTCCTTTTGCCGGTCAACAACCATTCTCAAAGCGACAGACTGGACTCGGCCAGCAGAAGTACCTTTCTTTACCTTGCTCCACAACACTGGACTCAACGTGTACCCGACCAACCTATCCAGGATCCGTCTAGCTTGTTGAGCATCTACCAAATCCACATCAATATCTCTTGTGTTCGCAAAAGCCTCTTCAATAGCCGGTTTGGTTATCTCATGGAAGACAACTCTTCGAGTTTTATCAATATCAATATTGGCTGCCTCAACGAGATGCCAAGAAATAGCTTCGCCTTCCCGATCCGGGTCTGTTGCCAGGTAAACCAACCCGGCACTTGCAGCGGCCTTTTTTAATTCTGAAACTATTTTCCTTTTATCGGCCGATACCGTATAGGTAGGAACAAACCCATCGTCACCGATATCTACTCCAAGTTTTTTTTTGGGCAAATCTCTCACATGCCCCATAGAAGCTTTCACGTCATAATTTTTCCCGAGAAATCTGCCGACCGTTCTAGCCTTAGCAGGAGATTCCACGATCACAAGATCTTTAGCCATTATTTTTAGTCACCAAGCATATTAATTAATAAAACAAATTTTTTAGAGAGCCTTCAAAGTCATGTCACAATAACACTTTACCAAAATACTCCATTACTAATCCCGGGTATAAGTTCATTAAGAAACCATTCAAATTACCTACACCCCGCATTTTTGGCGGAGAGAGTGGGATTCGAACCCACGGTTCCCCTTGTGAGGGAACACGCGATTTCCAGTCGCGCCTATTCGGCCACTCTAGCATCTCTCCGTATTGATCTTTCTGGTCTCGCTGTGGCGGAGAGAGTGGGATTCGAACCCACGATGAGATTGCTCCCATACTGGTTTTCGAGACCAGCGCCTTCGTCCGCTCGGCCATCTCTCCCAACCATGGCAAGAGAGTATATCAGTCGATTTAAAACAATTGAAATCTTTACTGATTTCTAAAAAAAGAGAGGGATTCCAAAAATAACTGCTGTTTCCTTTTGCTTATCCACAAAGTCCACATACATGCTACCAGGATACAAATTTCATCTGTTAAGTTTTATTCTTACAACCCCAAGTATCCAATGTTAGAATTTAGGCATCTTTTGGAGAAAAAATGGAACCTTTTTTAGATGAAGGAGGTCTCCTATTCAAAGCTGAATTCATCATCCTCGAACCTACAATACTTATTGCTGCTGCTCCAATTATACCTAGCGGTATACCTTTCAAAAAAGTTCTCCGTGACAAAGACTTTTTCCTTTGAGATGCCTGGCTCATATAACCACCTTAAAATAATTTACTTAGTTTCCATTCAAATTATAAGGATACCAATCTAATGGATCAAGAATAAATCACAAATGTTAAATTGCAATCGATTCGTAAGTTCTACTCTTTTCAAGAATAATTTTTTCTTCCGCTAAATCAACATATATGTGGTCTCCACTATCAAAATCCCCATTTATTAGGGCTGTTGACAGAGGATTTTCAATATTTTTTCTGATGCTGCGCCTGAGGGGTCTAGCGCCATATTCTCTGTCAAATCCGTCAGAGGCAATCCACGATTTGGCGACTTCGGACAACTCAATATCGATATTGTGATCCACAAGTTTTTTTCTTAGGTTTTCTATCATAATATCTACAATTTGCCTTTGATCTTCTTCTGAAATAGGTTGGAATATCAAAATTTCATCGACCCTGTTCAGGAATTCAGGCCTGAAGGATTTTTTTAAGGCATCTTCTATTGAAATTCTTAACTTTTCGCTATGTTTCGAGCTGTCCGTGTCTCTCAAAAAACCTATGGGCTCAGAAGCGGTAAGTGACGACCCTAGATTACTGGTCATGATAATTACTGTGTTTTTAAAATCTACTACTCTACCTTGGCCATCAGTAAGCCTTCCATCTTCGAGTATTTGCAGCAGTATATTAAAAACATCTGGATGGGCTTTTTCTATCTCATCAAAAAGAATAACTTTGAAAGGCTTTTTCCTCACGGCTTCTGTCAATTGACCGCCATCAGAATAACCAACATATCCTGGGGGGGAGCCTATCATTCTAGCTACTGAGTGAGACTCCATATATTCACTCATATCCACACGTACCATATCTTCCTCATCGTCAAATAAGTACCATGCGAGTGACCTAGCCAGCTCGGTCTTGCCAACTCCCGTCGGTCCTAAAAATATAAAGCTCCCTATTGGTCTATTTTCGTCCTTAATCCCAGCACGCCCTCTCCTCACAGCTTCACAAACTGCTTCAACAGCTTCTCGTTGACCAACGAGCCGACTTTGAATGCGAGATTCCATGTTAAGGAGTTTGTCTGCCTCACTTTCTAACAACCTGTCGACTGGTATCCCTGTCCAAGTAGCAACGAGAGAAGCTATATCCTCGGAAGTTACTTGCCGTTCAGAGGTTTCAAGGCTGTTTAATTGGTTTCTCTCATCAGTATAATTTTCTCCGATTCGAGCTATTTCCGCCTTTATTTCGGCTGCTTTCTCATACTTCCCCATCTCAGAGGATGCTATCTCTTCTATCTGTAGCTGACGAAGTTTAGATTCTTTTTCTCTCAAAGTCATTGGGTGGAGCTGCTGGTCGATTCGAATTTTACTTGCCGCCTCATCTATCAGATCAACTGCCTTATCTGGCAATAACCTCCCAGATATATATCTTTGGCTCAACTTCGCCGAGGAACTTAGAGCTTCATCTTGTATTTTCAGCCTGTGATGGGCTTCATATTTGGGGCGCAGAGCTTTCAGCATCTCTATACTTGTGTCTACATCTGGCTCTTCAACCAAAATCGGCTGGAATCTTCTTTCAAGAGCTGCATCGGACTCTATGTATTTTGTGTATTCTTCCTCGGTTGTGGCCCCTAAACACTGCAGTTCACCTCTGGCAAGAGCAGGTTTCATCATGTTACTGGCATCAAGGCTACCGTCTGTAGCCCCAGCACCAACCACTGTATGAATTTCGTCGATAAAGAGCATAATTTGACCCTTCGACTGTTTGACTTCGTCCATAACAGCTTTTAGCCTCTCTTCAAATTCACCGCGAAATTTTGCCCCAGCAAGCAAGGATCCCATATCTAATGCAAGAATTTTCTTGGAGCGAAGTTCAAAGGGAACATCTCCAGCGGCTATCCTTTGGGCTAGGCCCTCTGCTAAAGCTGTTTTGCCTACACCAGCCCCACCGATCATCACTGGGTTATTTTTTGTTCTCCGTATCAAAGTTTGCATGACTCTAGCTATCTCTATATCACGCCCAACAATAGGGTCCAAGCGACCATTTTCAGCCAGCAAAGTCAAATCTGTAGCAAATTTTTCTAAAGACTTATATCGACTTTCAGCCCTTTGATCGGTAACTCTATGGGATCCCCGAATACCATGAAGAGCTTTGTAAACCTCTTCAGTTGTTACTTTAAACCCGCTGAGTATTTCAGCTGATGCGCCTGTCTCTTCCCCAGCAAGTGCTATGAGAATGTGTTCTGTCCCAATAAATTCATCATTTAACCTTTGAGATTCCTCATCCGCCCTTTCAAACAATTCAGATAATCTGGGAGTAATAAAAAATTGATTTGTTTGTCCGGCCACCCTGTTACCCTCTTCCAAATTGGCGTGAAGAGTGGAATGCAAAATTTCTAGATTCACGCCCAAAATCTTGAAAATTTCCGAAGGGACACCCTTTTCCTGTTCTATTAAAGCCAGGAACAAATGTTCAGAATCCCATTGGTTGTGTCTATACCTGTTCATAATATCTTGAGAGGCGGCTATCACCTCTTGGGCCTGTTCAGTAAACTTGTCTGCACTTAAAACCATGTTATCGTCCCCACTACAAATACTATTTTCATCGTCCGACTTATATATTATCAATAAGGTTGATACGATGCAACTCAAGGTTGTCTAATGTAGGCACTGATACACTTTGTTTACCACTGATTCTAAGTTATTTTGAGAAACCCATAGCATTGCCGCCGATAACATGTAATACAATCAATAGACATGCTAATAGACATTCACACCCATACTTACCCAACCTCAGACGACAGCACCCTCACCCCAGAAGAGCTCATTAATCGAGCAAAATCGATTGGATTGGATGGAGTTTGTTTGACTGATCACGACCGATTTTGGACCCCTTCAGAAGTGGAGAAACTCGGTAAAGATAATGATTTTCTAGTAATACCAGGGTGCGAAGTGACCACCGAAGAGGGTCATTTATTGGTATACGGTTTGACCGAATATATTTTCGGAATGCACAAATCGACTTTTGTAAAAGACCTTGTAGATGAGGCAGGCGGTGCTATTGTGGTCGCTCATCCATACCGGAGGGTGTATCGTGAAACTGCACCTCAAGATAAAGCTTCCTATTCCGAAATGATAAACCGTGGATTGAGAAATGAGGTGTTTGGCATGGTGGACGGCATAGAAGTAGGAAACGGCAGGGGAACGGACAAAGAAAATGAATTTTCTGGCAATTTGGCCAAGGAACTTAAAATGCCTGGAACTGGGGCAAGCGATGCGCACAAGCTATCCGATATAGGCACCTATGCCACAGAATTTTACGACAAAATTACTGGATCGGATGATCTCATTGTTTCGATAAAATCCGGGAGATATGATGCTAGAAAATTGGATATTCACCCCGCATAACAGGTAGTTAATGAAGTTCCGATATCAGTAAGTCAAAGGACTCTTGTTCTGTTAATTTTCCTTCCCTCACACGAATATTAGATTTCAAAAGATTATCGTGCATACTCATAATCCTCGGCTGTGAAATTTTTCTTTCCATCTCCAGAGTCTTCTGCAAGGGATAGCCAGACAAATTAATTTGCTTTCCAATATCACCCGCTGGGATTTTCCGGCCCAATAGATGTTTAGCAAGTATAAGAAATCGAAGTTGCCTTTCTATCATCCTGACAATCCCAGCAGGTGATTCTCCCAAACCTATAAGCATTGCCGAAGCATTCAGGGCATCTCTAGTCCGGCCTTCTATTACAGAATCGACAACTCTAAAGACATTTTGCTGTCGCACATAAGGCACCATAAGGGTTATGTCTTCTCTAGTTATTAAACGACCACACGAGTAGATTTTGATTTTATTTAATTCAGAATCGATTAAACGCAATTCACTTCCTACAGAATCCGCTATAAGAGCTACTGCATTGCGTTCAATATCGAGACCCAATTTCACACAACGAGCGTTTATCCATTCCACTAAGTCCCGATGCCTCAAAAGTGAAAATTTTTCGACCTGCCCGAGTTTAAGAACAGTGGACAAGAACTTATTAGAAGGTATTGATTCCCTTTCAATTAGCAGTAAATTGGCTGTAGGAGGCAGATCCTTCAACAAATCTGGCAAATTAACCCACTCAGCTAAATCTTTTTTTGAACCCGCAGATCTTTTATCGCCACCGCCCAGCCTATTAAGTAATCCTTCCACAATAACTAACCGCCTATCAGCCATAAAGGGAACTGTGGATAATGATGTCAACAGCTCCTCTATGGTTACAATATTCCCATCTAACATGGTGGTATTGATATCTGACATTTCCTGCGGGGTTACTGTTAGGCGAAACTCCGATACTCGCTCTGAAAGCCTGAATTCATCTTTTCCTTCCAAAAAAACTATCAATTTTTCACCTAAATGATAACCTCAAGAAGTTTTAAATCCAGAAATATAATAAAATCTAAGAAAGACATAAATAAATCACACCCAAAGCGAAAAACATGGGACGACTACCAATAATTTTCTTAAAATTAATGCTTGATAGAAGAATCCCTATCAAATACAAGCTTTTACCCGCCCTAGGTCTTGCTTACGTCATCTTACCATTTGACATCATCCCTGACATGCTGCCCATCCTAGGGTTTTTAGATGACATTATTATCCTTGTGGGCTCCATAATAATTTTTATGATTTTTGGCCCACTAAAAAAATTATCCGATACAATAAAAAATTCCAACATGAAAGAAAATCGACAAAAAGAAACTGATGTCGTAGAAGGGGAATATCGCATCATTGAGGAACCTACTGACTCCCAGTAATTCAGTAAAAACTATAAGTCTGTATGTTATAATTCCCGCTCTTGTCAAACACGAAGAACCAAACACAAACCCGTCATAAATACGATCCGACTTATGGGTTATAGGAATATTAATAATGAGAGTTGTCTTTATTGAAGATGTTGAAGGGGTTGCGTTAGGGGGAGAAATTAAGGAAGTGAAAAATGGGTTTGCGAGAAATTACCTTATTCCTAAAAATCTTGCCGCACCCGCCACCCACAACAACCTACAACGAATTCATAAATTAACAAAGGACGCTGCCATTTCCAGAACGTATCGGCTGGATGAAATGAAAAATTTGGCTGAAACTTTAGATGGCACAGAAATACGCATTGAAATGCGAGCTGGATCCAATAACCGGCTTTACGGATCTGTGACTGGGACTATGATAGCTGATGCATTGGTAGAAGAGACTGGCATAGGAATTGAACGAAGATTAGTGCAGCTTGATGATCCGATAAGAGAAGTCGGGACATATGAAGTTCCCCTAAGGCTATACACCGATGTGAATGCTCTAATTAAAGTCACCGTTTACGCCACCGGTACCGACCCTTTTGAGATGGTTGCTGAAGAAAACGAAGAGTCGAATGAAGAAAAACTGTCACCCGAAGATGATTCGGGTAGTAATCCCGAAGATACCTCGAACTCAGATATAGTTGAAGAGGTTTCGGCACCTTCCGTCAATCACGTCGAAAGTGATAGTACAGAAGCCGAATCAGGGGAAGACTCCCAAGAGTAACCAGAAACCGAATTGTCGATAGCAATTCGACTTGATTGCGTGGAAGTGATCATGTCATAATCGACAGCCCATACGCCAAATTGGACCCCGGGAGATTGGGTTGTACACCGATAGAACTCTGCCACATGATATCGAAGCTGAACACTCAGTCATAGGATCTTTGTTACTAGACGGAGATTCCTTGTCAAAAGTATCTTCTATATTGAAACCAAATGATTTTTACCTAGAAAAAAACCGCTACTGTTTTGAGGCTTGTTTGAATTTGGCTGGCAGAAATGAGGTCATAAACCAGGTAACTGTAGCTCATGAATTATCTCTCCAAGAACAATTGGATTCTGTAGGAGGGTCGGTTCATCTATCAGATATGGTCAATGAGGTACCAAGTCCAGCTCACATACTGCATTTCGCTCAGATAGTACAAAGAACATCCATTATGCGGCAGCTTGTGCAGGCTGCCGGCTCAATTGCGAACATAGGGTATGAAAGTTCCCCAGACACCAACGAATCATTAAACCGGGCAGAAGAGCTTCTTTTCGGCATTCGTTCTGAACGAGGAACAAGGGATTTCGCAGCATTACGTGACGTCCTAGATAACTACATGGCCGAAAGCCTTCAACCGGACATAAACACGTTGGCACCTGTTCAAAGTGGTTACAATCAACTTGATCAACTTTTGGGAGGGGGGATGCAACGATCTGATCTATTGATAGTGGCTGCGAGGCCTAGCCTCGGAAAAAGTACGCTGGCCTTTAACATGGCAGCAGCAGCAGCGGCTAATGGTAATAATGTTGGTATTTTCAGTCTAGAAATGAGTGCCGAACAGATAGCTCTCCGGCTTCTTTCCAGTGAAGCGCATGTAGATAGCCATCGATTGCGGCTTCAGTTAATCAATGAAATGGAAGAGCAAAGACTCTTCGATGCAATTGGTAATCTTTCTGACCTCCCTCTATATATTGACGACACTCCTTTTCAAACGATCGTTGAGATGCGTAGCAAAGCCAGACGCCTCCAGGCTGAGAGGGGCCTTGATTTAATAATAGTGGACTATTTACAGTTAATAAATGGCAGTGGTGGTAGGAATGCCAACAGGGTTCAGGAGATGGGTGAAATATCAAGATCATTGAAGGGAATGGCGAGAGATCTCAACGTGCCTGTATTGGCTTGCTCACAACTAAGTCGAGCCATAGAACAGCGTCCAGATCACCGACCCATGTTATCTGATTTACGAGAAAGTGGCAGCATAGAGCAAGACGCTGATGTAGTTGCTTTCATACATCGTGAAGACAGGTATGTTGACCCTGAGGCTTGGGAAAAACGATATCCCACTCAAGAATATCCAGCCAACATTGCAGACATAATAGTGGCCAAACATAGAAATGGTCGAACGGGGGGAATAAAGCTTTATTTTCAAGAACGTTTTGTTAAATTTGAGAATTTAGAAATTTATCAACAAGACTCAGTAAGTGCATAATGGCATTTCAAGGTTTCATAAAAGGAGTGAGATACATACCCGTTCCTGCTCCTGTATTTGGGGAATTATTACAGGAAATACAAGATATAACTGAGCTAAAAATAATTCTCCGAATTATCCGTCTATTACACAATAAAAAAGGGTTAGAGAGATATGTATCCGTAGACGAATTACTTGCAGATCGTGTTCTTTCAATCGGCCTGGGCTCGATGGATCTGAATAACCGGAGAACAAATATAATTCAGTCTTTGGAATCTTCAACAAAACGAAAAATATTAATTAAAATCAACAGGAAAGATATAGGAACATCTGCATACTTCCTGAACACGGAATTTGAAAGACAATCAATGAAAAAAATGCCGGATTTGGAACACCAATCCGACTTTGAGCCCTGGGAAACGGGGGAAGATAGACCAAATATATATTCTCTTTACGAACAGAATATTGGTATATTAACTCCGATTGTGGCAGAAAAAATCGGGGAAGCGGAACAAAAATACCCAGTTGAATGGATAGAGGAAGCGATAGCAGAAGCAGTATCTCTCAATTCAAGAAATTGGAGATATATTTCAAGAATACTAGAACGGTGGGAAATAGAGGGAAAACAAAATGGAGAATCTAGGAAGCATTCTGGCAAAGCTAGATACATTTAAAGCCAACAGAAGCAACGACCTCTCTAAAGATATAGATCTAGATCCACCTATAAATTGCGATATATGTAATGACAAAGGATGGCTTACACCCAAACTTCCAACTGGCCACCAAGACTTTGGATCCATAAAATCTTGTGCTTGCCGAAGAAATGTAAAACAGGAAGAAATGACGACTAGGCTACTTTCCTATAGTAACTTAGGATCCCTCTCACGCTACACCTTTGAAACCTTAGATCTGAAAAATGAGCCAACTCAACAAAATGGAGGTGACGTCTTTCGTGAGGCTTTCGTAAACTGCTCCAATTATTCAGAACATCCGAGCGGCTGGATATTGATCAATGGCCCACATGGTTCCGGCAAAACCCACCTTTCTGCAGCGATAGCCAACAGATGTATTTCAACCGGCAAACCGGCATTCTTTATATATGTGCCTGATTTAATGGATCATCTCAGAGCTAGCTATACAAATAATTTAGACTTTGAATACGACGATTTATTTGACCAGGTAAAAAATGCTCCAATATTAATTTTGGACGGCATAACTGACCACAGCGTAAGTAGTTGGTCGGCCGAGAAATTGAATCAGATCCTCAATCATCGATCAAACGGGAGACTCCCCACCGTTTTGACCACGTCTGAAGAAATCGATTCCTTAGACCCTTTTATCAAAAGCAGAATATACGATTCAAATCTTTGCGATATAGTCACAACGGATTCAAGAATTAGTAATTATGACGAAATATCTTCCCTAGGAGCCATTCCTAAAGAACTTTCACAGATGAACTTCGATACCTTTAACCCAAAAGGAAGGAGGGGAAATTCCAATTTAGACCCAGTGTATGAAAGTGCCAAGAAATACAGTCAGACCCCAGATGGATGGCTCACCTTCTATAGTGATAACTCAGGAGTGGGTAAAACCCATTTAGCAGTTGCTATAGGAAACTATCGGAAATCAATTGGCGAGGATGTCTTCTTTGCATTCGTACCAGAATTGATGGATGAATTGAGATCTGGATTCTCTCCAGACAGTTCACTTAATTCATCCCGTATATTTGACAGGGTTAAGGATTCCTCATTATTGATTTTAGATGACTTGGGCAATGAACAAGACACAGATTGGTCTCAAAAAACAATTTACCATCTTTTGGTTTACCGACATAATCACAGGCTTCCAACGATTATAACCACGAGGACAGATTTCACCGACATAGCTGGTAGAAGTGCACAAGCTTCCAGAATTCAAGACGCCAAAATAGGCCAAATTCTAAACATGCAAGCTCCAGATTACAGAATGGGTAGAACTCGATAGACACAGGAACCACACTTTTAAATGACAATAGATCAAGACTGTATTTTCTGCAAAATCATTTCCGGGCAGGAACCTGCAACTTTCCACCATGAGGAAAAAGATTTTGTGGTATTTGAGAATAATCTTAAATGGTTTTCAACTCAATTCCTTTTTGTCCCCAGATTACATATGAACCAATCTAATTTATGGTCGTCAAAAAATTTGATATCTGACATCGGATTTCTTGCCAACGAGATAGGTCAGAAAAGATGCCCATCTGGGTATAGGATTCTATCCAATTTTGGAGTGGACGGTATGCAATCCCAGGAGCATGCACACCTGCACCTAGTTGGTGGGAGTAAATTGGGAATGTACGTATGGGGTAAGCTGAGAAAAAATCCACTATAACGAGGTATAGAAAATCACCGGAACATCTGTTCACACACCAAATGTGAAATTGCAGTTATACCCCTAACCCGTATAAATTCGTCTTCACCGCTACGAGCTAAGTGCGTTATCAGCCCATAGCATTATTTCTTCGGTTTTATCCCAACCAACACAAGCATCTGTGATCGATACCCCATATTCCAAGGTACCTGGGTCATTACCGAGTTTCTGGCTTCCCGGATTTATATTGCTTTCAAGCATCACTCCCACAATATTATTGTTCCCACCTGCTCGTTGTGCAATAACATCTTCAAACACCGAAGGCTGTCTTTCATGATCCTTATTGGAATTACCGTGGCTGCAATCAATTACTAACCGTTGGTCCAAATCTCCATTGGATAAAACTTCACTGGCCAACTTTATTGATTCTGAATCATAGTTGGGACCTAATTTCCCCCCCCTCAACACCAGATGACCATCTGGATTGCCATCAGTTCTTAAAACACAAACGTGCCCATCAGGTCCAGTACCAACATATGAATGCTGGTTCCGAGCTGCCAATATACCATCTACTGCAGTCTCAAAACTTCCGTCGGTACCATTCTTGAACCCAACCGGAATACCAATAGCGCTCGCCATTTGTCTATGAGTTTGACTCTCAGTCGTCCTTGCACCTATTGCAACCCAAGAGACTAAATCTTCAAAATAATGCGGGACTACAGGATCCAAAAATTCACAAGCTGCGGGCATTCCCATGTCATTAATTTCCTGCAGCAATCTCCTTGCTCGTTGTAATCCTTGTGAGATATCAAATGTCTCGTCAAGTCCAGGGTCATTTATCAGGCCCTTCCAACCTACCGTTGTTCTGGGCTTCTCAAAATATACTCTCATAACAACAAATATTTTCTTACTAAGGCGGTTTCTCAGCTCGATTAGTCTTCGAGCATAATCCAAAGCAGCCTCCTCATCATGAATAGAACAAGGCCCCGTTATTATCATCACTCTGTCGTCATCCCCATGGAGGATGTCCTTTATTGTCCTTCTAGCATTTTGAACGGTTGAAGCCGCCTCATCGGATCTAGGGAACCTGTCCACTAGCTCGAGAGGGCTAAACAAATGATTAGAAGAAAATCCCAATCCTTGGACATGACTTTTTTGACTGCTCATTTTTATCCTCAATTTTTGAATTGAATATTTTTGTACTATCTTTTGACTTTATCAATAAATCATAAAGCCAAAAAAAAAAGCCCCAATCGCTACCGATTGTGGCCTTCTGTCTGACTTTGGATATATTCCTAGAGTTTACACAAGTCCTTTATCGGCAGCTGACTTAAGCTACTAAAATAATAGTAAAACATGTGTAAATTATCATAGAATTTATTTTCCATAGCACGGCGGATAGTATACTCTTTCACAAACAGTGTCAACAAATCTCCAACCCAAGCTAAGAAGCACAAATATGTCTGATATACATTCTGAAATGAGCCCCTGTTGCACGGCTTCAAGGGAATCCAAACTGCCTTTTCATCCCTCCAAAATTAAAAACACACAGAAACCTCAGAAGAAAGATATTAATCCGGAAAACATGGCCACTATTCCAGGTGGGACATTTCAAATGGGCTCCGATTACGAATTCGGCTTCCCGGGTGATAGGGAGGGACCGATAAAAAAAGTGAGTCTGAATTCTTTCCTAATTGATATTACAGCTGTTACAAATAGGAATTTTGCTGATTTCGCAAAAGAAACAAAATATAAAACCGACGCTGAAAAATTTGGCTGGTCATTTGTGTTTTACCAATTTATTTCGCCTAAAAATGCGGGTTCGGCCAACCAGTCTCCCCCAGGTACCCCGTGGTGGAGAAAAGTTGACGGGGCGTCTTGGAAGCACCCAGAAGGTTCAGGTTCCAATATAAAAACTAGAATGAACCACCCCGCAGTCCATATCTCATGGAACGACGCAACTGAATTTGCATCCCATTATGGAAAACGTCTACCAACTGAAGCTGAATGGGAATTTGCAGCAAGGGGTGGCCAAGAACAACGGTTATACCCCTGGGGAGACGAGCTCCATCCGGGAGGCCAGCACATGTGCAATATATGGCAAGGAGAATTCCCAACCACAAACTCGAAAGATGATGGATTTACAGGGACTGCTCCAGCCAAACGTTACCCTCCAAACGGCTACGGTTTGTATAACGTAGTCGGGAACGTTTGGGAATGGCAGCACGATTGGTTCAGTAACTCACTCAACGATATAGATGCCAAACATAACCCTAAGGGCCCTAATTTCGGCACATCAAAAACCATAAAAGGGGGGTCGTACTTATGTCACGAATCCTATTGTAATCGATATCGGGTGGCCGCTAGAAGTGCAAATACACCAGATAGTTCCACCGGAAATCTGGGATTTAGATGTGTTTCAGATATCAAATCCTAATATTGTCGAAAGCGACATTAAAAACACTGCGATATAATTTTGCCGGTTAAGCCAGATCCTGATGACTTCACCAAAGAGTATTAGTGCCCATTATGCAAACGAGTAGTTGGATGACCAATAAAATGACTAGTGATGAAATAAGAGAATCCTTTCTAAAATACTTTGAGAGTAAAGGACATCTCAGAGTACCAAGCTCATCTTTAATACCCGTCGGTGACCCTACCCTTTTACTGACAATTGCCGGAATGAATCAATTTAAACCATATTTTTCTGGCCAACAAACTCCTCCAAGACAAAGATTGACCTCTTCTCAGAAATGCTTCAGAACTCCAGATATAGATATTGTCGGAGATGCTACTCACAATACATTATTTGAAATGTTAGGTAACTTTAGTATAGGGGACTATTTTAAAAAGGAAGCCATTGAATATGCCTTGGAATTTCTGACTGATAAATTAAATCTTCCAGAGGAAAGATTTTTCATTACTATCCATCACACAGATGATGAAGCTCAGGAAATGTGGGAAAACATCGGAGTGCCTAAGGAACGTATATACCGATTCGGTGATGATGACAATTGGTGGGGCCCTCCCATACATGGGAGTGAAGGGCCTTGCGGGCCATGTAGTGAATTACATTATGACTTCGGATCAGATAGAGGCTGCCTCCAAACCGACTGCGCCCCTAACTGTGAAAATATAATGTCCACTAAGGAGAAATGTACTCGGTTCGTGGAACTATGGAACTTGGTATTCATGCAATACTACCATCACCCTGACGGAACAAGAGAAAATTTACCTGCCCCAAGTATTGACACTGGAATGGGATTGGAAAGAGCTACCATTGTGATGCAAGATGCAGAAACAATGTACGAGACAGACCTATTTTCTTCTCTTATAACTCAAGTTTGTTCTATCAGCGGGCACGAATACGGAAAAGATTTGGAAACTGACTATGCGATTAGGGCAATTGCAGAACATACGAGAAGTTCCACATTCTTGACAGCTGATGGAGTAGTCCCAGGTAACGAAGGCAGAGGTTATGTACTAAGGCGAGTTATTCGAAGAGCCATCAGGCTTGCCCGAAAGCTTGGATTGCAGGAATCCTTCATGCCATCCATTTCTGAATCTGTCATTAAAAAAATGGGAGTAACCTACCCTGAACTACACACCCATAAGGAATTTATTCTAAGTGTCTTGACATTAGAGGAGGAAAGATTCCAACAGGCTTTCGAGAATGGATTTACCATGCTAGAGGAAGCAATGGAAGATTCTTCTACTTTGGAAGGAAACCTAGTTTTTAGGCTCTGGGACACTTACGGATTCCCAGTGGAAATGACTGAGGAAATAGCAACCGAGAAAAATATTACAGTGGATATGGCTGGTTTCCAAAAAGAGATGGAAGCCCAGAAAGATCGGGCCCGATCTCACGCACAATTTGATGGTGATCACGCGCGAGTCCGTTTATACGAAGAATTAGGGGTCGGGAATACTAATTTCACCGGATACGAAACACTGGACGGTAAAAGCGTTGTAGTTGGATTGATTTCAATGGGTCTGTCTGTTACTGAAGTCCCCCAAGGTCAAGAACTACAGTTGGTTTTACAGGAAACTCCTTTTTATGCCGAGGGTGGAGGACAGGTAGGGGATGGCGGCACCGTTGGTAACTCTGAATGTGAAATTGTGATTCACGACACAAAAGAGGCAATCCCCGGCCTCATTGTGCATTACGGAATTTTATCAAAAGGAACCATTTCAATCGGGGACACAGTACAGAGCCACGTCGACCCAATAAGAAGAGACGACACCGCCAGGAATCATACTGCTACCCATATGTTGCACGCCGCGTTGAGGCATGTGCTTGGGCCCCATGTAAGACAGGCTGGGTCTCTGGTGACTGGGTCCAGACTCCGTTTTGATTTCAGCCATATAAAGGCTGTTACTCCAGAGGAGATGTGGCAGGTACAATTCCTGGTCAACGAAAAAATAAGGCATAACGCAGAGATTAATAGGAGTGAGGATACCTATAGGGGGGCAATTGAAAAGGGTGCTTTAGCTTTTTTTGGGGATAAATATGGAGAAACAGTGCGGTTGGTAGAAATCGCAAACGGGGATACTTTTAGTTTTGAAGTATGTGGAGGAACGCACGTGAACCAAACCGGTGAAGTCGGAGCTGTATATGTTTTGGGTGAATCGAGTATTGGCGCAGGAATGAGAAGAATAGAAGCTATCAGTGGCAGAGAAGCGGAGAGACTGGTATGGCAAAACATGCAACGTGATTCTAGAATCGCGGACATGCTGCAAACCACTCCGTCAGATATGGAAGACAGGATAATGGCTCTCTCAGACCAGATATCTTCGGCTAATAATCAAATCCAAAAATTGGAAAGGCAAATGTCGGCCTTAGCTGCCTCAGCTTTGTTAGATGAAGTACAAATAGTCAACGAAATCAAGGTTTTAACATCGATTACAGAGGATCCATCCGCAGAATTATTACGATCGACTGGAGATTGGCTGCGAGACAAGTTAGGAACAGGTGTCGTTGCTATAGGTTCTATAGTAAACGAAAACCCAATGATAGTTTGCATGGTAACTCCCGACTTAGTCGAAAAAGGAATGAACGCGGTAAACATAGTGCGGGAAATGGCCAAAATAATCGGCGGGGGAGGCGGTGGAAGACCAGAATCGGCCCAAGCTGGCGGAAAAGATTCGAGTAAATTAAGGGAAGCTTTGTCCATTGTTCCCAGTATAATTTCAGACCTGTCTGAAGGAAGGTAACCTCTGAACGCCGGAAGTATATTGGCTCTAGATGTGGGTAATGTTCGTATAGGGGTAGCTGCCAGCGATCCCACACAGACGATTTCGACTCCACTAAATAGTCTGCCCCGAAAAAATTCAATATCCGAAATTAAAGAAATATGTTCAGATAGAGCTATTGTCTTAATCTTAGTCGGTATGCCTTATTTACCTTCTGGAAAATTGGGTACCCAGGCGCGAATAACGGAGGCATTTATTAATGAGCTGAAAATATCCATTGAGATACCCATTCAAACGGCAGATGAAAGAATGACGACTATCGAAGCAAAAATACGGCTTAAAGAGTCTGGTTATAAAAACATCAGCAAGGCAGGAAACAAAGGAATTATTGACTCGGCCGCCGCCGCGGTATTACTGGACGAATACATTAGTTCCCTCTAAGAATAACTTAAAATCTTACAACCATTTGCACCTGAGTAGATGGTTTTATTAGCGCTTCAAAAGCCTCCTGTATACCATCTAGAGTTAGAAAGTCCGTGTCCAGCAACATTGGTTCCAGGTCAACTTTGCCATTAGATATCAAATCGAGAGCTACTCTCCAGTCATAAGGTTCTGCGCCAAAAGTAGTGTTTAATTGAATCTCTTTTCCTGCCCAATCAACTGGGAGCATTGGCACACTTTCCCAAGCTAGAGCAACGAGCATAACACTCCCTTTTTTCCGAACCATATTAAGAGCCGCATCCAAGGTAGAAGGGGCAGCCGCACATTCAAATACAACGTGAGGGCCATTTCCGTCTGCCAAGTTAATTATTGAGGAGATTGCATCCTCACAAGATGGGTCAACAACAGCATCAGCACCCAATCGTAAAGCAGTCTCCCGGCGGGTGGCTGAGGGTTCTGACACTATTATTTTTCGGGCTCCAGCAGCTCTCGCAGCTTGCATAGTTAGTAATCCAATGGGGCCCGCACCCAAGACAGCTACTACGTCACCTAATTTCATATTTGACAGTCTGACCGCCCTGACTGCAACAGAACAAGGTTCAGTTAATGCCGCCTTTAAATCACTAACATTGTCGGGAATCGCTAAAGGAGCCCAATCATTTAACAAAGTGAATTCAGCATATCCCCTTTTCCGGGTGTCGGAAAATCCTTCTAATCGATAGTTGTATTGTTCTTGCCTTCTCAGCGGGGCTTCTGATCCTGGTGGAGGTGTCCCTCCACCTCCAATGACTCTATCACCTTCCTTCCACTTATCAACTCCGGGGCCCACAGCGGCAACAGTACCGCTAAATTCATGACCCATCACAGCGCCAGGTGGAGCAATATCATAAAGAAAAGCATGGACATCAGTTCCACAAATGGCACTATGGCTAACTTTTACCAGAATTTCTCCTGGCCCAGGCTCAGGAACGGGTAAGTCTTCGACAACAAGTTCTTGTTTCCCTTTGTATACAGCTGCCCTCATGGAATCACCCCTAATTATCGATGATAGTAAATGAGCGCATTATAAAGACCTAAGTCAATATAAGGAAAGTATAAAGAGGGATATTAACAAGGCCAGCAGTATCCTAAAAATCCTAGGGGACTTCTCGCCTATTTATGAGTGCAGATAGATCGTGAGAGTGACCTAGTCCTCTACACCATTATTCCGCAGGTAATCAATGGCTGCCTGAACTGTGGTTATCGATTCGGCGTCTTCATCAGATATTTCTATTTCAACATCATCAGAACTAAATTCTTCCTCAAAAGCCATTATCAATTCAACCAAGTCCAATGAATCTGCATTTAAATCATCTGTAAACGAAGCTTCCGGTAAAACTTCAGCCTCATCCACGCTTAATTTTTCAGCTACAACAGCTTGAACTTTTTCAAGTAGCGACATTTAATGCCTCCATTTTTATTTGTTACGTCCTAAACAGCGATACCAACCTTCATATAGGATCCAAGAACCCCATTGACAAAGCTAGGAGAACTTTCTGACCCAAATCTTTTCGCCAGCTCCACGGCTTCGTTAAGAACCACCTTTTCAGGAACCTTGTCTTTACACCATACTAATTCTGCGATTGCCATCCGAAGAATGTTACGGTCCACTATTGCTATTTGCATCAAAGGCCATTCTGGAGCCAACTCACTAATTATGGTATCCATTGAGGCAAAGTTTTCAAGTACATTTGCAACTATGTCACCAGCAAATATGTGAGAGTTGTTCTCGGATTTATATTCGTTGAAACCTCTCTCAAGGACCTCTGTTGCGTCATGACCCACAGAGTCATATTCACACAAGGCTTGTAATACCAACACTCTGGCTTCTCTTCTACTTGAGATACTGGGGTTATAATCCATTTATAGGGACTCTTCGCTAATTCCTGCTAATTGCTACAATAGAATCTATATCATTGATGCTGGATACATTCGCAGCTCTATCAATCTTTTTTACCATTCCCCCTAAAGCTCGCCCCGGACCTATCTCGAGAAAATTTGTTATCCCTGACTTTATCATGAAATCAACAGATTTTTTCCATTGCACGCATCCTGAGATTTGAGTTATCAATTCTCCCTTTATTTCCTCACCTGTTTGGAGAGGCTTACCTGTGCAGTTGGCCACAATAGGAACTTCAGGGTCATTGAATTTCAACCCATCTATGAATTCCATGAGACCAGCCTTTGCCGGCTCCATTAATCCAGAATGAAAAGCCCCTCCAACTTTCAAAGGGATTACTTTTTTCGCTCCTCTAGCATTCGCCATATCCATAGCTCTAACTACTGCGATTTTTTCTCCACTTATCACTATCTGTTCATCGGTGTTTATATTTGATATATATACCCCAGATTCCCTCGCAATTTCTTGTAGAACCATTTCTTCCAACCCCAAAACTGCGGCCATGGTACCTGGGTTTGAATCGCAAGCATCTTGCATAAGTTCCCCACGTTCTTGTACTAGTAAAGCCGTGTCCATAACTGACAGGACCCCTGAAGCCGCTAAGGCTGTGTACTCGCCAAGGCTATGCCCTGCCATTAGATATGGAACAGGCATGGATTCTTGTGAAATATTTTCCTTCATCGCTTCCATACAGGCCAAACTCACTGCCATTATTCCAGGTTGTGCATTTTTGGTTTCCCGCAAATACTCCTCTGGACCTTCAAACATGATTTTAGATAGAGATCTACCTAAAGCTTCATCGACCATCTCAAACACTTCCCTGCCTGAATCCGAACCTTCGTAGAGTTCCAACCCCATTCCTACAGACTGGGCACCTTGACCAGGAAAGAGAAAAGCTGTCTTGGAATTTCTTGCAAAGGGAAGTGTCATATTAATGTCCTTTAGTAAGTTACGGTCGAGATTTATACAACTGGTTGATCAGAGCCGGTCACGTTACGGCCATTATATGTGCCACAGCTCGAACAAGCCCTGTGCGGCATCCGAGGGAGATGGCATTGGGGGCAATTAGAAAGTGAGGCAGGTTTTATAGCGTTATGTGCATTCCGACCGCCTTTCCTTTTGCTGGAGTGTTTTTTCTTAGGTAGTGGTGGCATGTTAATTCCCTTATTTCTTAATTCATTGGTCTAAAAGACTCTAATAAAGCAGCCAATTTAGTATTCTTTTTATTATTTCTACAGTTACATTTTTCTTTATTAAGATTTATACCGCAATCTATGCACAACCCCTTGCAATATTTCATGCATTTCGAACTGATAGATGAGTGCAAAGAAGCATATTGCCGCACCACATCGGATAAATCTAGTACATTATCCTCTCCGATATAAAAATTATCCCCATCTATTTCTTCTAATTCGTTTCTCTCACCAGTAACTAAATTAACCAATGGGAAGTATTCTTCCTCTATCGTCAAGCCCATAGATTCAACATATGAATCTAAACAATTTCCGCATTGCCTACCTATTTTAGCCGAAAGACAAGCACTCACCCATACTCCCACATCAGTCTTGGTCAATAAAACTGAACCATCAACATCGCATCTAAATTCAGACCAATCCACTTCGATGGTACTGCTTACACTTTCCAACTTTTTGTGACCACTACTCGCCTTGAGCAAGGTAGCTACTTTAAAGTCCATAGCACGCCTCAGGATATCCATTCAAAGCAACAATTCAAGCAAACACTATATCTTTGGTAAGGGAACCCGGTCAACCGGAATGAAGGCTATTTTTAATCAATTATTTCACACCTGATTCATTTAGAATATAAGAGTTTGAAAATCCGGTAAGGTTAGATTACATTGGCTGGGGAAACAAAAATATCCAATTAACCCCATCAACAACCCAATGAAAAAGGCAAAACAATGACATCTCCCGAAAAAAACTATGACGTAGTGATAGTGGGGGCCGGAAATGCCGCCTTAACTGCAGCACTGTCCGCTGCATCAAAAGGTGTGAAAGTGGCGATCCTTGAAAAAGCTCCTGAACACCTACGAGGGGGTAATTCCTATTTCACAGGTGGGCTTTTCCGATTTGCATACAACGGAATAGAAGATATTTCAGAATTATTACCAGACATAACATCAGAAGAAAAACAAAACATTGATGTAGGGTCTTACAAAGAATCTGAGTTTTATTCCGATGTCATGAGAGTTACTGAAGGCTTATCAGACCCTTCCTTACTTCAAGTACTAACCTCTCAATCATTCCCAACCATGCTTTGGATGCGAAATCAAGGAGTTCCATGGATTCTTGCTTACGGCAGACAAGCTTTTGAGCATGAAGGTAAACAAAGATTCTGGGGAGGGTTGATAGTCGAAGCGGTCGGTGGAGGCAAAGGATTGTCAGATAGGCTTTTTGAATTAGTTGAACGAGAGAATATTGAAGTTCTGTATCAAACTAGTGGTACAGATTTGTCAATCAATCAAGAAGGACATATTGAAGGAATCATTGCGAAATCAAAATCTGGATATGAGAAAATTTCCTGTAAATCCGTTGTGCTTGCCTGTGGAGGCTTTGAGGCGAACACAGAGATGCGCTCCAGGTATTTAGGACCAGGTTGGGAACTCGCCAAGGTTAGAGGAACCCAATATAACACCGGAGATGGCATAAATATGGCTCTCCGAATTGGGGCACAATCGCATGGGCACTGGAGCGGGTGTCATGCGGTTGCATGGGACCTAAATGCACCGCCTCACGGTGATAGAAATGTCGCAGACCTATTCCAAAAACACTCTTACCCCTTTGGGTTGATAGTCAATGTTGATGGAGAAAGATTTGTCGATGAAGGTGCCGATTTGAGAAACTACACATATGCAAAATACGGCCGCGAAATATTGAACCAACCTCAAAGGGTTGCCTTTCAGCTCTTTGATCAGAAGACTAAACATTTACTAAGAGATGAATATTTTATTCCCCAAATGACGATGGTGGAAGCCAAGACAATCGAAGAATTGGCCACCGGATTAGATATTAATCCCGGGCAGCTGCAAATAACTGTTCAAGAATTCAATGAAGCAGTACAAGAAGGTGATTTTAATCCCACTGCCCTTGACGGGAAGCACACTGAAGGGATTACCCCTCCAAAGTCCAACTGGGCGCAGAAACTAGATAAACCTCCTTATTTGGGGTATGCCGTGACCTGTGGAATAACATTTACATTTGGTGGTCTAAAAATAGATACGAACACACAAGTCCAAGATAATTCTGATATGCCCATACCTGGGCTTTACGCCGCGGGGGAACTCACAGGAGGGTTGTTTTACAACAACTACCCGGGAGGATCCGGTTTAATGTCCGGTGCAGTATTTGGGAAAATAGCCGGGGAAAATGCAGCAAAGGAAGCCTTAATTTAGAGTATTCTTGACCAATCCCACATATAAACCTAAAGTATGGGTTCTTGCTACGATAACAAAATCATAGATTGATCTAGATTAGTCAATATAGAGGAGAATCTCATAATGCCATACGGTAGTGGAGACTATACATACGAAGTCGATCAAGATTGGGGCAGGTTGCCAGAGGGGTACGAATTCAATCAGGTGGCAGGGGTAGCCGTAGATAAGGAAGATAATGTCTACCTCTATAACCGAAGTGAACACCAGGTCATGATATTTAAGAAAAATGGGGATTTTTTGAAATCATGGGACGTTAAATTTTCCAACCCCCATGGAATGCATATAGGACCAGATGGAAATTTTTATTTTGCTGACCGTGACGCCCATGTTGTCCTTAAATATAGTCCAGACCAAACACTTCTACTCACTCTCGGCACCTACAATGTTGAATCAAATACTGGCTACAGCGGAAATTTAATGGTAGTTCCGCACCCGGCTGGACCTTTTAATTTGCCGACGGGGGTAGTTGTTGCTGATGACGGTAATATTTTCGTGTCTGATGGTTACGGAAATTGTAGATTCCATAAGTTCTCACCAGATGGGGCATTACTAGATACTTGGGGTGAAGCAGGAAAAGATAATCCAATGGATTTCCATTTACCCCATGGAATAGGCCTCAACAAAGATGGGCTACTAGCAATTTGTGACCGCGAAAACCATAGAATCCAATTTACCGATCAAGATGGGGAATTCATGTTTATATGGGATGGATTCTTACAACCAACCGATATAGCCTTCGGACCAGATGGAGAAGCATACGTATCAGAGTTGCAACACAGAATTTCAATATTAGATGCAGAAGGGAACTTGATCAGCCGGTGGGCTGATGAAAGTAGCCCTTCCGCAGGTCATTTCATCGCCCCTCACGGTATTGCTGTGGACTCTTCAAAGGACATCTATGTTGGAGAGGTTTTGGAAGGAAGACGAATACAAAAATTTATTAGACAATAATCAAAAAGCGAAAATAATTTAGGAGATGTTACATGAACGGTGACCAATTAATGGCCAGCTTACTGAAAAAAGAAGGAACCGAATGGATTTCCTGCTTTCCGGCCCAAACTTTGATTGAGGCTTGTTCACAGGAGGGAATCAGACCCATTCTCTGCAGACAAGAACGAGCGGGGGTAAATATGGCTGACGCATACAGCCGGATCCACAATGGTAACAAGATCGGGGTCTTTACCATGCAACACGGCCCAGGTGCAGAAAATGCATTTGGAGGCGTAGCACAAGCCTATGCTGATAATGTACCCATGCTACTAATACCGGGAGGATCTACTGCAAGAAGGGTAGGAGTCCATCCCGGATTTGACGCAATCCCAAATTACCAACACATAACTAAATGGGCAGGCCGTATAAATACGATCGAACGAATACCAGAAATGGTTAGCCAAGCATTCACTCATCTGCGAAATGGAAGACCTGGTCCTGTATTACTTGAATTGCCAGGTGACGTTGCTCATGCTGAAGTTCCAGCAGATATGGAAGAATACCAACCCAGTCGCTCATATAAATCGTATGCAGCAAATGAGGATGTAAGAGATATAGTCACCGCTTTGCTAAAGGCAAAAGCACCTGTTATAAACGCGGGCCAAGGCACATTATACGCTGAAGCCACAGAAGAGCTAATAGAATTTGCCGAGTTAATCAATGTACCAGTCATGACCACCCTCGCTGGCAAAAGTGCCTATCCAGAAGATCACTCTCTAGCATTAGGCACCGGAGGGAATACAGGCACCTTAATGGTCGACAGGTTCCTCCAAAACACAGATTTCGTTTTGGGAATAGGAACTAGTTTCGCAATATCAAACTTCACTGCACCAATGCCGCCAGAAGCCACTAAAGCACAAATTACCAACACCGCAGAGGATATTAACAGAGACTATCGTGTCGAATACGGCGCAGTCGGTGATGCTAAATTGGTTTTGCAGCAACTGATTGAGGAGGCAAAATCTCAGCTAGGTGAGCATGGTAGGGGTGATGTACACGGGGTAAAAGAAAACATAGTCAAAATAAAAGATGAATTCATGAAAGAATGGGGACCAAGATTGAATTCAGATGAAACCCCTATGAGCCCGTATCGAGTATTCAATGAGATGATGAAGGCTGTGGATCCTAGAAATGCTATAGTCACTCATGACTCTGGGTATCCTCGAAATCAGCTTGTTCCATTTTGGCCAGCTCTCACCCCTCGCTCATATATAGGTTGGGGTAAGTCAACACAGCTAGGATACGGTCTAGGATTAGCACTTGGTGCCAAAGTTGCGGCGCCCGATAAAATAGTCATCAATGTCATGGGAGACGCTGCGTTTGGTATGTCAGGTTTGGATATAGAGACCGCTAGCAGATCTGAACTTGGGACAATAACGGTTGTATTGAATAATGGGGTTATGACCCACTATTACGATCACTTTCCTCACGCTACTGAGAACTGGAAGAGTAACGAATTGGGTGGTATATATTCCGACACCGCAAAAAGTCTCGGAGCACATGGTGAGCGGTTACATAATCCCGATGAAATAGGTCCAGCAATGGCAAGAGCTATAGAAGCTTCCAACAGTGGACAGCCTGTACTACTGGAAATGATCACGAAAGAGGAAGAAAACATCTCAACCTACGGGAGATAGACGACAGAATTCTGTGTGCACTTCGATTTATGTATTATATTGTCGCCGTGTACACAGAATTCATAGTTAACGGCCTAAATTTGCGTTTATATTGCTTCAGCCCATCAATATTTAGATCGCTAGCGTCATTGACTAATTTATAAGTTCTCAACTTGCCAAAAGTTTTCCATCTAAGATATTCAGACAACCCATTGATTCCTATCACGGTCTTTGCCACATAAAAACAGGCCGTATTTTGGTTTATCGGGCCAGCCATGGAAAACCCCACCAATTTTTTCTCTATCTCAAGCCCCCAGGCCATTAAATCTTCTGTCTCAAAATCACCAATGGAATTAAGTGCAGCCCGCGTATAACCCCAATCCAACAAAAATTTATTTTTCTTCCCCTGAACAGAGCGCCATTTCCCCAATACTTCCAAGGCTGCAGGCACATCATTTTTTTCTAATTGAAAAAATATGGGGGCTTTCCTAGTTACCCTATTAATTTTTTTTCTAATATCTCTAAACATTCCACCTTCCAAGTTAAACACCAAGTTGGGATCATATAGATATTCATTCTCCCTCTTTTCTATATGGATATTGTCTCCAAATATATTCCGGAGGTGTAAAACGTCCGAAGAATCAACCCACAAAATACGCATTTCTGATTGATCCAGAGAATCTTTAATACGTGAAAGGTAAGTCTTTGTTTCGGAAGTCACAATAGATGGGGGAATAACAAGGTCAATTCTATTAGAGTTTTTTCCATTTATGTGTTGGAACAAAAAGAATGAGTCTCCCTTACGGGTCAAATAAAGAGGCCTTCCGGGAGGCAAACTATAACAGGCAAGATAGGGAGCAAAATAAACCCAGGAATCCCTTCCTGTTTTGCTAAATATTTCCTTCAGTGAAGCAATATCAAAGACCGTTAAGACCTTGTGACTGTCTGATATATTTTGAAATAATTTCCTCAGATTCAAGTCTCCTTGGAATTCGTATAAATGAGGTTGCGGGAAGTCGGGTTTATGGGTTTTAGATATCCAGATGAGAAAAATTTCCCCATCCTACTTATTCCAGCATGTTTTTGGGCTCCCACATATTCGTTGAAAGAAGGGATAATCTCCTGAGGTGATAGGCCCATACTTGCTATATTTCTAAACAAACGGGCATTTTCCACTGGAATAAGATTTGAAAAGGATACAAATCCTAAACCGTTCGTTCGTTCTTTCAGCATCTCGGCTCCAACAGAAATGAACCTCGTTAAACCCTCAACCGTATAAGGGGGATCTGTAATAAATACATCCTGCGTACTTTTGTAACATGGGGGAATTTCCCCAATGAAATCAATCTTCTTCAAGCCTATTTGAAAATTAAGTTTAAAGCTCACGGATTCAATGAAGTTTAATATTCTTTCATCAATATCAAAAACAGTTAGGCTATTAATTTTTAATCCGAAGCGTGTAGCAAAAAGAACTATGGCAAGTGAAGTCAAATCATCATCCCCTAATATTGCTATATCCCTTCCCTCTATTGAGTCACTTTGATGAAAATACATAACCCTTTTAAAACACGTCAGTGAAGTCGCATGAGATTGATCCAGAGAATAATCAGGAGAAGGTCTTTGTCCTGTCAGTTCATCAAATTGAGAAGCTAACTTGGTTACTGTATCTGAGATTTCATACTGACAATTAAAGTCAGGTATTTCAGTGTCAAATATTCCGATAGAATTCAAAAGTTTAATTCCAGTGTCCGTCAAAATCGCGCCTCCTTTTCTCGAAAGGAGTTTCCTTTTCTCCAATTCTCGACGAGTTGCTGAAACTACGGGTACAGGAATGCCAGTCGCCCTTGATATATCGTGTATAGGTACCGTTTCTCCCCTAAGGATTTCCCTCATGATTAACCTAACTCCCTGGTATCCTTCCTGCAATCGGGAATCCTTAGAAACTTGAATTAAAATATCCTCAGCCTCCGACTTATTCATAAATTACAAATATCCCTCCATAATGCTAATTTTATGCTGTTGAACTGAAAAAACGTAATCTCCCAATTTACTTCATCTTCATATCGCAAGTAATAGAAATGTTATACTCCGCCTCATCTTAGCTGTAAGTACAAAATTTAGGGAGAGCACGCCATGTTGGTAATAGATGCTATTTCACAAATTCTAAAGAAAGAAGGTGTGGAATACCTTAGTGCTTTCCCTACAACCTCAGTGATTGAGGCAGCGGCCGAATCGGGCATCAAACCGATAATATGTAGGCAGGAACGCGTTGGGGTAGGGATTGCCGACGGTTATTCGAGGATTACTGCAGGTAATCCTCCTGGCGTTTTTGCGATGCAATACGGCCCTGGAGCCGAAAATGCCTATCCGGGTGTGGCAACAGCATTCGCCGATTCAGTACCAGTCCTATTTTTGCCCCTTGGCCACCGAAGAGATAGGGATAGAGTCTTCCCGCATTTTAATTCAGTCGATAGCTTCAATACAGTTACAAAATATGTCGAGCAACTAAATGAAGCAGAATCAGTTACAGACACAATGAGGAGAGCTTTTTCTCGTTTAAAAAACGGCCGTCCAGGGCCAGTCATGGTTGAAATACCTATTGACGTCGCCGAGCAAGAAATCGATGCGTCGACGATATCTCGGTACGAAAAAGCGATAATTGTACGCTCGTCGGCCGAGGAAGAAGCCGTACTAAGGATAGCTAAAACCATACTTAGCTCAAAAACACCTCTGATATATGCTGGGCAGGGAGTGTTATATTCTGGAGCGTCTCAAGAGTTACAAGAACTAGCAGAATTAACTAACATACCTGTCACTACCACAATGGCTGGCAAAGGTTCTATTGACGAACGCCATCCCTTATCTCTTGGTAGTTCATCTATCGTAATGAATGGTGCTGTTCTACACTACATGAAAACAAGTGACACAGTACTGGCAATAGGCACCAGCCTCACAAAACATGGAATGGTAACCACAATTCCAGACGGAAAAAGAATTCTTCATGTCACTAATGATCCTATTGATATTGGGAACTATTATCAGCCTGACGATGCCTTGCAAGGGGATGCAAAATTAGTCATTCGGCAGTTAATAGAGGCATGTTCCGATTTGCTTTCTACTCGAGATAGGCCAGAATCCCCTGCTAACCGGATTAGAGAAATAAAATCGGAATGGAGCAAAAGTTGGGAGAAAAAATTAACTTCCAGAGAATCTCCAATGACTCCATACAGAGTGATAAATGAATTCATGAAAGCCACGGACCCATCCCAAAACATAGTGACGCATGATTCGGGCAGTCCAAGAGACCAGATCATGCCTTTTTATGAATCAGGAGGCCCAGGCACCTATTTGGGGTGGGGTAAATCGCATGGTCTGGGTACAGGATTAGGACTGAATATGGGAGCAAAATTAGCGTCTCCTGAAAAATTTGTTGTGAACTTCATGGGGGATGCAGCCTTCGGTATGACAGGTTTGGATTTTGAGACTGCTGTTAGAAGCGGTATTCCGATTTTAACTGTGGTCCTTAATAATTCAACAATGGCCATAGAAACAGCTCATATGGCTTCCTCACATGAGTTGTACAAGACAAGGAATTTGGGTGGGGACTATGCAGACATGGCTAGAGCGATGGGTGGATGGAGTGAAAGGGTCGATGACCCAGAAGAAATACAAACCGCATTCTTGAGGGCAAAAAAAGCAACTGAAAACGGACAGTCCGCACTCCTAGAATTTATCACCTCAGAAGAGCAGGATTTTTCATTCCGAGGGGCCTTACGGTAGTGATATATTCCCCCGAAGATTTTGGGGTTATTTGCAGGCACATACTTGGATAAAAAAGGTTAGTTCGTATGAGTAATGTTTTAAAGGTTACCTTGTTGGGAACAGGTACCCCAGTACCTTTGATAGAAAGGATGGGGTGCAGCATATTGGTGCAGGGTGGGGAGGAAAGCATATTAATAGATTGTGGTAGAGGAGCCGCACAAAGGATCAACCAGACTGAAACTCATTTAAAAGCTGTGACAACTGTTTTATTAACTCACTTACACTACGATCATTATATTGGGGTCCCCGATTTATGGCTCACAGGATGGCTCTACGGTAGGACGCATTCGATGTCAGTCTATGGGCCCTCAGGAACAACAAATATGATCCGTCATTTATCCAAGGCGTTTGAGGTAGATGTCCATATACGAAGAGATTTAGACGAAAAATTTGATCCAGAGGGCGCAAAAATTTCAGGGAATGACATAGCTCCCGGGTTCATCTATGAAAAAGCAGATTTAAAGATTCAATCTTTTGAAGTAGATCACTATCCTGTACCAGATGCTATGGGATACATCATCACTTATGGGAAGAGAAAAGTAGTCATATCTGGTGATACCAGATACATGTCTACAATGGCTTCGATAGCAAAAGGGGCCGACCTTCTGATTCATGAAGTTGCTGCACCTGATGCCATTTGGAAAAGATCAAATATGATAGGTAGAAACCCTGAACACACTAAAAAAATTATCGATCATCACGCAACACCGTCACAAGTGGGTTCGATTTTCGCCGAATCAAAACCTAAATTAGGAGCTTTTTATCACATAGTGGGAGGTCCCGGTGCGGAAGAGGAGATAAAAGAAACCACCAAAAGAGTATACGGCGGAGATTTCCTTATACCAGATGACCTCACTGTTATTGAAATTGGAGACGAGATCAAAGTGTCGAAAATCCCTAGCTGAATATTACAAATTTAACCTCGATTAATTATGTCGAGTGCCCTATTCTTCACTAACTCCTTGTCATAGCTAGCAAAGTTAAGCGCAGCCGTCCGATGAGGATCTCCACTAAAAAACCTTTCGTACAAAACTTGCCGACCGCCAAATGAACTTACACTAATGTCCCAGCCCATGCGGAAAAGCTTGGTTCGCTGCTTCGCATCCAAGGTATCAGTCGATAAATATTCCTCAAGCAATCCCCCAATGTCAGAGTCGAAGTCTGCATCACTCGGGACAGCTATCAGACTGCTAGAGCCAATAAGCTGCAAAATCTCAATTAAACGGGGATATGCGGAAGTGAAAGCAGATTTCGCGGCAGACAGGGGAGTAGAATCTGGCTCCATAACCCCCCATTTATTCATCTTAGCGTTAGAGATAGAAGCTTCAAGACAAGCTTTGCTAATCTCATAAGTGGTTATCAACTCAGAAGCAAGCGCTTGTATATATGGAGTCTCATTTGTACTTAACGCTTCTGTCATTAAGACCGCTAAACCAAGCACAAATTCTGACTTAGCCATATTTTTGGTTACTATTTGTTGGTTAATATGTGGTCCTGCCCTAGTATTCGAAAAAGCAGAATTGGATATATCAACATTATTGAAAATAAATACTTTTTCCCAAGGTACGAATACATCGTCAAAAATGACGATTGCATCGCCTTCATCAAATTTTGAAGACAGCGGATGGTCAAAAGTAGATCTGCCAACAGACAAAGCTTCCCTGCACAAAAATTTTAATCCTGGAGTATCGCAGGATATACCAAAAGCCAAAGCATACTTCGAGGCATCCTTGTCAGTTGGTACCACAGAAGAGGGAAACACTAATATTTCATCAGAGAGTGGTGCAAGCGTGGCCAATATACGAGCACCTTTCACTATGATTCCATCATCTCTCTCACGTGTAAGATGTAATCCAAGATCATCACCTTTAGCGTAAGAAGGATATTTCTTAGTTTTGCGTACATTTACCAAGGTATGAGTAAGAGTTAAATCATTTTCCATCACATATCTGAAGTAATTTTTAATATTTTGACCTAACGCTCGATCCTCTTTACCAAAAAAATCGGAAGCAGCTGAGCAAGCCATCAAAATTACATTCATGTAGTCCGGGGTCCTAGCCAAAACCCCACCGCTGAATCTTGCCCAACTAAGCATCATATTGCCTCTTTGAATCAAGTGATCCTTTGTGGTGGGCGTAATGAAGGAGAGTCCCTCAGGCTTATTACTGCTCTCTGAGATGAAAGTCATCTTTGAGGAAAAATCTGCATCGTGTTGCATTTCATACAAAGATGCTATCGAGTCGGCACAACCGGAAAAGGCCATGTGGTGGGTTACATCTTCAACCTTCTCACCTTCAATCCAGAGATCTTTTGGGTGTAACCGCAACCTTTCCAGGTATTGGGTCCCATTCCTAATTGGCATTTTGACTTAATACCCAGTCATAATCCTCTAAGACGAGGAGGTAATTTCAGCGTCAGTTAATTTTTTTGCTTCTACACCATCGAGGGAATCTGGAAAATCACCTGCGAACAAATATCCCTCTTTCGGCCAAGATGATTTGGGCATTTCGTAGAAGATTTCGATCTCATTACCATCAGGGTCCACTATGTAAAATCCTAAAGACACTCCATGGTCCGCCACGCTTCTAATCTCCAGACCCTCAGCGACGCACTTCCGATGTATTTCCTTAACATCCTCCAATGATTCCATTTCCCATGCAAAATGTGCGAGAGAGTGAGTAGAAGAATCCTGTATATCGTCAGCTTTTATAAGGGCCAGCTCGTGAGAAGCATCCTCGCGGGCACTCATGAATATCATGGTCCCAGTCGGTCGTCTAGTCGTTACATGTAACCCTAGAATATTTGTATAAAACTCTTCAGAATCATTGATATCATTTGCACGTAGTACGATATGCCCTAGTTGTTTTACTCTTACCATATGTAGCAACCTCCCACTAAATACCTTCTAACTAAAATTAACCCCAGTGGAACGATATTTTTTCCTTATTACTTGACAGTAAGAAAGGGAAAGTAAATTTGATCCTACCCTTCTCTCGGAAACCAATAGCAGCCATATTCGTCAACGCAAGGGGCGCAGTGGGCAACTAAATGACCCGGAGAAACTTCCCTCATAACCAGCTCATTGGCATCACAAGCTGGATCAGGTGACGGACAGAGAGGATCGTAACTACAGGCCGAAGGTGGAGCCATCGGGCTCGGAACACCCCCTCTCAATATTAT
>Ga0209228_1000189_pt1 | contig 31139 bp, 28 predicted proteins | sample METZYME_3_150m_FD_187547 | JGI IMG/M metagenome (GOLD analysis project Ga0209228, IMG submission 187547) | Marine microbial communities from oxygen minimum zone in mesopelagic equatorial Pacific - METZYME_3_150m (SPAdes) (version 2) | ecosystem: Environmental > Aquatic > Marine > Oceanic...
TTTTGCCTTGTCACGTTCACCGTTTATGTTGACGTACATGTAGTCAAGGTACTTGCTCTCAAAAGAACAACCCCAGCTAGGTCGGCTGAACGTACTGTCAGAAGGTGGGGGCGGCCAGTCTAGTGGGTAGTTGGCTGTCTCCACGCTACAGTTTTTAACCACCGGATAAGCCTGAGTCCTATTAGCCATTCTTGGAACGACCACTGCTCCATACTCTTCAGTTAACAGAGTAGTTTTGACCCCGAGTTCTTCCCATCCAGCGGCCACTGCGTCAGCCTGTTCAAGACAAACGTCCCCTGTTTCACAGCGGTATTTATTCATCTTGATTTCAAACCGGACGCCATCGGACCCTTTGGGATATCCGGCTAGGTCGAGTAGGCGTCCTGCTTCGGTCAGATCTGTAGGTATCTTCCAAGGCCACTTGTAGTCTGGCTCCGCAGCAGGGACATCGTATTCTACCCAATCAGTCCCACCGTATTTATCGTGGTATCCCTTAATAGCAGCGGCTGTAACTGTACGACTTGGATCCCAGCCTGGGAACTTTGGTCCCATCAACTCTTGGTAGATTGGAGTTCCGAGCCCTCCTTGGAGAACGTCGTTAATTCCTTCCCTATCAATAGCCATGCCAAGGGCCCATCGCACGAGCCGAGCTTGTTCCATGTCGCTGATTCCATCTGGGTTGTCAGTATCATCATATGGACACTTCTCTTCCCACGGGCATCCAATCCATGGATGGTCAACTGCGAACACCTCAGATTCCCAAGGAGTTAGAGCTTCGCCAGTTTTTGCATTTAAATCGGTCCATAAGTTACCCGGCCATATAACGCTCAAGGTCATTGTGTCCTTGTCAGACATGGTGGTAATGAACTTTAAGCCCATTCCAGGGAGTTCAGGAAGTCGTGCAAAGTCTATTTCACCAAGGTCTGCCTGACCGGTCTGCATCATAGCAAGCCTGCTGGTGATTTCTGGCACCTGGACGACAACAAATGTTCCAATATGGGACGTTTCTCTCCAGTGGGTTGGGATAGCGTGTACTGTTCCCCGGTTATTGGGTTCCCACTCACCAATCGTGAATGGTCCCGTACCAACTGGAACTAGTTTTTTCGCTTCTGCCCCGACTGTATCAAAGGCCTTTTTACTGTCTATGACGACTGTGGTGTCGTTTATATCGAATTCACTGATCGGTATTCCCCAAAAAATTTCGGTAATCATGGGGACTTTGACAGTGTAATCGTCTGTGGCAACAGCCTCACCAAAAGTACCACCAAGCTGTGCGCCAAGACCAGATCGTATGTCTGGGTTCACCATTGCATTCTGCCTGTTAAGGTTCCATGCAACGTCGTGTGCAGTTAATTCTCCGAAGTCTCCATGGGAAGAGAATTCCGCAGGGGTATTAAAATTAACCCCTTCCCTTATCTTTAAGGTGAGTTCGTTGCCTGCATCATTTATGCTCCATTCCGTAGCAAGGAACGGGGATAAAGGGTCAGTCCCATCGTGGACTAGCAATTGGTCGTAGTAGCCCATATTCAGCTCACCTGGGCTAGCACCGTAAGGCTGGACCGGATAGTCACCAAACTGTTCAGACACCTCTGCAATCGCAAAAGTAACAGTTGCTTTTCCGGCTTCCGCTGGGGCTGCCACTGAAGCTGCTGCTGGAGCTGCTGCTGGAGCTGCTGCCGGTTCAGCTTCATCATCGGAGCCACCGCAAGCCACTGAAACTAGAGACATAAGAGCTATCAGTGTGACAACTGAGATCCCCCATTTACTCATAATCTTCATGAGATTTACCCCCTTGATTCATTTTCTTTTCTGAATTCAAACACCACCACGCAACTTTAACCGCGACTGTTACAGTCACAAGTCGGCGAGTACATCAGTAGTGGAATTATCAGTATTTGGAGCCCATCATAAATAAAGACAACTCGTATTGCAATAGTAGTTATTTTCAACCAGAATTATATTCTGGAGACCGAATTGTTTCAGTAAGCCCTTTTTTTTGAATAAAATAGCGAGATGAACATAAAAATACCAATATTAGTTTCATCCTTCACAGCTAGATTTTTTCTTGGTCTTATTTTTTCCTCGTTTGCTGGCTTTATATCCTGGGTATTTTTCTTTGACGGTAGCGGAATTGACCAAAATGTCTATTACGTAAAGCAAAGTCTAGTTATTGGAATTCCTGTGGGTTTCACGGTGTCTTTAATGTGGTGGAATACAGAAAGTTCTGGAATCATGATGGCTGCTCAAGCAGTTGTTATAATTCTATTTGCTATTTGCCTACCGCTCTTAGTAGTAAACTTTTCAAATATTGATGTTGGCACCACCTTGCTTGGCCCATCCCTTAGAGTGCCAGTGGTATCTTTGGGGGACATTTTTAAAAAAATGTTAATGGGAGCAGTTCTAGGAGGAAACGTCCTAGCTTCACTGTTTTTCCTATATAGATCACTTTTCCATAAAGAGATATAAAGTACCTATTGAAGATTCTTTGTATGAATCTTATTTCAGCTGAATTAGCAGTCACCAAGGACAGTTATAATTTCGCCAGTATCCTCATAAAAACGCCACATTGCCCCTGATGATTGGTCATTTATAGTCCATTCGTTCATTCCACGCACATGGTGGTCGTCAGTACGCGGTAATCTCATCCAGGTAGCATCAAACCGATGTTTGTTTAATAAGTAATCGCTACCATTTACGCAATCTTCGACCAAATAGGTTTTTACCCTAGAAAGCGCCTCGGACCGTGAAAGGCTGGGGGTATGTTCTTCTGCCGCCTTCAACCTCGTTTCTTTAGATAGAGCAAGGCTTTTATCAGTGAAAGGAATTCTGCCTGCCGACCCAACCAGAATCACGACAACTCCTAACACTAGAACTATGACCCACTTTAACAATTCTTCTCTTCCCCTTCTCAGTCAGTAATTATTTTCAGTTGCACGTTAAATTATAGAACTATCAACAGCCTGGTAAATTTGGACAAACAGATTTCCAGGCGAGAAAGCGAGCATTTTTCCTCAAATGCTTAAATAGGCTAAATTTGCCGAAGTCTAGGATCCCATCTATCCCGTAGCCAGTCGCCAACGAAGTTAAATGATAGTACGGTGAGGAATATCGCAATACCTGGGAAGAAAGCTACCCACCAAGCGGATCCGAGGTATTCCCTTCCGTTGGAGATATCAGCTCCCCATGAAGGTGTAGGTGGTGGTACCCCTGCCCCCAAAAAGGACAATATACTTTCGGACAGGATAGTATTTCCTACCTGTAGTGTAGTGGCGACAACAACAGTATTCCCCACTGCTGGAAGTAGGTGTCTTACCATTATCCTTGGCGTGGAAGCCCCTGCCACACGCGCTAGAGCAATATAATCAAAATTCCTCACTTGCAAAGTTTGACCCCTAACAAGCCTCGCTATTCCAGCCCAAGCCCCAAGAGCCAACACAAAAGCGACTACCGCAAAACTCTGCCCTAGTACAAAAACCAACGCGATGGCAAGCAATAAGTACGGGATAGCATTGAAGACGTCAACGATACGCATAATGATTTCGTCAATGATGCCACCATAGTATCCGGCTACCAAACCCACAGTGGTACCAAATATTGTTCCTATAATTATAGCTACAGCAGCAAGGCTTAACGAAAGACGGGCTCCGTAAATGATTCGACTTAATAAATCACGACCTAACTGGTCTGCCCCAAGGACAAAATAGTATTTTTTTTCATCTTTTCCAAGTCCAATACCATTTGTGTTACATGGCTTGAATTTGTTAGATATTTGACCTTCCTCACAGGCTTCAGCCCATGCAGGCATAGCCAAAACAGCTCTCAATTGGTCTTTCTCTGGTTCATAGGGTGCTAACAATGGAGAAAATAGGGCGCAAAGAATAAGAATCCCTAGGATGAAGAAAGGTACAAGAGGCCAACGACGGAACACATATAGTGCCCTAGAAATACCTGAGTCATGCGTAGATTTCTCTAATTCGGCCAGAGTTATCTTATTTGTTGATGTAGTCAAAAGTAATCCTTACGTGTATCTAATTCTGGGATCGATTAACGCATACAGAATGTCGATTAAGAATACGGCGAAAACATAGACAATAGTGAAAACCAATACAGCCCCTGTCATCAGGGGAAAGTCGTTATTGAGTATGGCCGTGTAAGTCATCTGACCTAACCCTGGCCATGCAAAAACAGTCTCAGTCACCACTGTGCCACCAATAAACCCGACCAGAATCAGTGCAGAAAAGGTCAGCGGTGGAATTAGGGCATTTTGGAAAGCATGTTTCCATATGACGCTGCGATTATCAACGCCTTTTGCTCTTGCCAGCTTAATATATTCAGAGTCGAGAACATCAAGCATCGAAGATCTTACAAGTCGCATTAACCCGGCAGAGGCGAGCCACCCGAGGGTTACTGCGGGCATTATGTAATAGGTGAGCTTATCAAAAAAGCCAGACGAATCGTGCCCCCGAGTACCAGAGGGCAGCCAGTCCAAGTTAACTGAGAAAATCAGAATGAGCATAATCCCAAGCCAAAAAGGAGGTAAAGCTTGCCCAAACACTGCAAATGTTCTTCCTACAGCGTCAATGATTGTGCCTCTTTTGACGGCTGACAGCACCCCTATCGGAATTCCCGTTATAAGTACGAAAAGTGTGGCAGCAAGCCCAAGTTGCAAACTTGCCGGTGCAAAACCTCTCACCATTTCTAGCACAGGCTTACCTGTTTTAAGAGAGTCACCAAAATCTCCCTGGAGGAATCCTTTACCGACCCATATGAAGTACTGAACAACTAGTGGTTTGTCTAAGTGAAAATCTTCACCCCATGCCTCCCATTGTTCTGGTGACACATAACCGACGTTTAGCATCACGTTACGAGGATCGCCTTGTAGGCGAGAGAGTGCAAACACGATCAAAGTGGCTGCCAAAATAGCCATAATGAGGAACAAAAATCGTCGTATTATGAATACTCTCATTAGATATACCTAAACGCAATTATCCGCCGACTATTATGGCGAATGTATATTGAAGTTCGCTGACGCACCTTCCTCAGCGAGAATAAGTGCGTCAGTTTACTTGCTTAAATTTGCTTTTTCTTACCTTGCGGCAGGGACTATTGTCTCAAACGAGTTAGGAAGTTCATACGGTGCCAAGTCCCAGCTTTCTACTGTATCCGGATTGAATCCGATCAAAACCGGAACCTCAACCGTACCGGTGGCCAACGCCATGTCGTATCCCCAGGCGTTTATCTCGGCACGCCTTGCTAGATTCTCAGGAGAGGCCTTTTTCTGAACCCTAGTATCTTCACGGAACTGCCAGAACTGGTTGTCTTCAAGACCTGGATTCCATCCACCAGCTGGAAGAGGCCACTTACCACCACCGTAGGTACCACCCCCTGATCCTAGCCTACCGTGTTTGCTGGTAGCACCCCACCGAGTCATCCAAGGAACGTGAATTTGTCTACCCAACATTGTTGGGCGTCGGGAAGAATATTGCGTGCTATCTATGAAGGGGTCCAGTCCAAGGTGCTCTTTCCACTGTCCAACCACAGCTTCGCACACTTCAAGTGAAGTACCGTTACCTTGCGAACAGAAAAATTCGAATTTAAATCCTGGTTGAACTCCAGATTCTGCTAAGAAAGCCTTGGCTTTATCAGCGTCAAAGGCATAGCTCCAAGCTTCGTTATATTCAGGGTGTAACTGGTGCAGATCCATTCCTGGTTGCGAGCCACCATATACGGCTCCACCATATCCACCGGTAACCGAAGCAGCAATTAGCTCACGATCAATAGCGAAGGCAAGAGCACTTCTGAAGGCTTTAGCTTTCAACATTGATGGTGTCTCATAGGAGAACCGATCTGTATCTGTGTAATCAAACCCAACAGAGTCGTCAGTGAATTTAGCATCCATTCCGTCAAATGTATATTCGAAATTTGCTACTTCACAGCCAGCCCCAGGAGTGTCTTGTATGCCAGGGTCAGACCTATCAATACCTACACACTCTAGCCTTGGGTCGCCTATCCATGGATATTTATCAGTAGGGATAAAACCTTGTCTCATCACAGGCTTACCAGACAGATCGTCCTCGCCAAGCTTAGAGTTAGGTGGATATGCAAATGACCAGAGGTTACCCGCGAAGTAATAGAAATTACCATTGATAGCATCAAGGCCTTCGTTAAACGCGAACCCATCTTTTTCAAGTCGGCCTACGTCCTGGATTGATGCCATGGCTATATCAGCAGCTCCAGTTTGGAGCATAGCAGAACGCTGTTGAGCTTCATTGGCCTGCAAAAAGACTATTTTGTCGAATGCAGCGCTTTGCTTCCAGTGATCTACCCTAGAAATAGCTTCAATTCTTTCAGCAGGTAGCCATTCGCTTACTACGAAAGGACCTGATCCGTGCGGAATACCAAATGTGTCTCCTGTTTCATCTTGGAGTGCCTTGGACTGCATCCACACGGCATCCTGACAAATCGAAGAGGCATCCTGCAATCCATCTGCAACGAAAGCCCTGTTAGGTGCTTCCGCAATGTACGTATCTACAGCAGACCAAGGTTGGTAATACTCGTAAGCCTGAGAAGAGTTAGAGTGGGCGGATTTTACGTCCTCTGAACCAGCGTCGTTGAATGACCACGCAACGTCTTCAGCAGTCAACGGTCCAATTTTGACCATGTCGCCGTCCACAATTCTGTAGAAATCAATGCCCTCATGGACGTGAACTCTAATTTTCCCTTGCTTCTCTGGATCACTTAAGTCAACCAGATCCATTTTGTCTTGTAATTTACCATCCATGGTTATGTCACCACTGCCGTCTTTAGCAGGAAGTATCCATTCCCAGGAATCGGCTACGTATGGGGCGTGACAAGCTTCGCCTGTATCCCGGATTGCGTTGCCTTGGTCGTCAAAAGTTGGTTCCCATCCGAGCAATGGTTCTTGGAAACCGAAGAACCCGTGGAATAGAACGTCAGGCCATGTGCCTTTAACATTCCTAAATTGCGGTGTCCCAACGTTGTCAAACGCGATTGTAATAGTGGTGCTCACTTGTTCCACTGGTGCCTTTGAGGCAGCAGGTGCGGCAGCGGCAGGTGCAGCGGCAGGTGCAGCAGCAGGTGCAGCAGCAGGTGCAGCAGCAGGTGCAGCAGCAGGTGCAGCTTCCTCATCGTCTGCAGAGCCACAGGCAATACCAGCAGCTAGTAAAGCAGCTGCAGACAGGCCTATTAGCATCTTGGTTCCGAAAATCTTATTCCACTTAAACATAACTGATCCTCCAACAAAATGTGTAATGCTTTAGGTTGAATTATCTTAATTTATAAGGGTCAATACGGCATTATCTGTTTCTGTGAGTATTTAGTAACTCACAGATCAACACTATCCCACAGTTAGGTAGCACTGTAAAGGACGGAACTCTTCACTCCAGAAGCAAATCGTGAGGGTTTTGAACCAGCGATCAGCCTTCGAATCCTAAGTATAAGCGCCAAAAATATTGAGTCTATGCCACCGCTTGTTTGGGGCTAGTGATTCTCAGAGTGAAATACCCGAGTATGCCAGAACCTAGAGAAGCGCTTATAACTCCCAACCGGACTAGAGTTTGTAATTTATCATCTTCGAAAGCCAGTTCTCCAATGAACAAACTCATAGTAAATCCTATACCAGCGAGAAGCGCTAACCCATAATATTGACTCCATCGAATCTCGGCAGGAAGCGAGCAGAGTTTGAAAGCAACTCCTATGTAGGTGAATAGCATGACTCCAATTTGCTTTCCAAAAAGCAATCCCACTCCTACACCTAGGGTAAGTGGTTCAGTGAAAAAGCCAGTAGATAGACCTTTTAAAGAGACGCCTGCGTTGGCTAACGCAAATAAAGGCAATATCAAAAATGCAACCCAGAGATGAAGGCCGTGTTCTAGGCGATATAGAGGCGCGGGTTCGGTCTTATCATTTGATTTGTGAGGAGTGAAGATAGCAACGATAACTCCTGCTAAAGTGGCGTGAAGACCAGACTTTAAAACACAAACCCAAAGCAATGTCCCAACAACCATGTAAGGTGACAGCTCAGAAATTTTTCTTTTATTGAGAGCGAAAAGAAGCAAAATACACAGGAAGGCTGCGCCCAATGGATAAATCGATAGGGTCTCAGTGTAAAAAATGGCAATAATTACTATCGCTGCTAAATCATCTATGATTGCGATGGATACCAAGGTTAATTTTAAAGAGTCCGGCACTCTACTACCCAAAAGTGTCAACACGCCGAGGGCAAAGGCGATATCAGTGGCAGCTGGGATCGCCCAACCTTGCATTGTTGTCGAATTACCCCAGTTCAAAGTCAGATAAATAAAAGCAGGAAATAATAACCCTCCCAGTGCCGCGATTGCAGGCAGGCTTATTTGAGCCCTACTTGATAACTGTCCGTCGAGGACTTCCCGTTTTATTTCCAAACTCACCAATAAAAAGAAAATCGCCATCAACCCGTCATTGATCCAGTGGTGGAGATGTTTATCAATGGAAAAATTTCCGATCTGAATAATTACAGGGGCGTTTAGGGTGTCATGATAGTAATGCTCTAGTGGAGAGTTACTAATGAATATGGCGACGCCTGCAGTTATGACTAAAAGTATGCCTCCAGCAGACTCTAGTAAAAAAAATTCTCTAAGCATTTTTACAGGCATAATATTCTCCTGGAAAATATTACCTCTAATAGAGCTAGAGATGTATATGGATTACTCTCTTCTATCAAGCAATTAAGGCGATTTGGTGTTATGAAACCTAAAATCCAACTTTCTATCGATAGATGGCGGTAGTGGGCATTTTAGGGGATTTAGAAAATATCGCCGCGTTGATAATTTGAATGCATAAAGGTCTTCTCAGGTATGAAAAGAGATGGTGCCGAAGGCGAGAGTCGAACTCGCACGAGTGTTACCTCAACGGTTTTTGAGACCGCCGCGTCTACCGTTCCGCCACTTCGGCATGCAAAGGAGTGTAATTATAAAGATGGTTAAGTTTGGCTGCTAGTAGGTAGCCGTTTTAAATGGTGAATTCTTGAAGCTACATTTCTATTTTCTTTTCCCCTGAAAGGTAACTTTCAGGATCTTTTTGGAATGCTATTTTGCATCCTGGGGCACAAAAATAGTATGAGTCCCCTTCATAGTCCCAAGATCCGCCGTTCGGATTGTCAGGATTCACAGTCATATGGCAGACGGGATCAGTAGCTTCTTTGTTTGATCTTGAAAATAGAGGGATTTTCATTGGAATTCACCTTAATTAATTAGTTTTCTAGTTTTTAAGCGAAGAGCATTCAAGACAACAGTTATCGAGCTAAGCCCCATAGCTGTTGCCGCTACTATTGGGTTTAAAAAACCCCGATCTCCCAAAAGAGGAGAAAGCCAATCCGGTACGGTTTGTGAAGTGAATAAAGGATATAAGATACCTGCTGCAATAGGCACTAGTAATATGTTGTACGCAAAAGCCCAAAACAGGTTTTGTTTTATGGTGGTTATACATGATTTGCTTAGGCGAATTGATTGGACTATAGACGATAGCCTGTTTCCTAGAATTGTAATTTGTGCTGATTCAATAGCTATATCAGTCCCACCGCCCATCGCTATTCCTATATCCGCCTGAGTAAGTGCAGGGGCGTCATTTACCCCGTCTCCAACCATACAAACGACTTGTCCATTTTTTTGCATATTTGAAATATAAGCTGCTTTATCTTGAGGTAGAAAATTAGATTCATAACTACTTATATTTACTATATTAGCTACCGATTCAACCAATTCTTCCCGATCGCCACTAAGTAATACCAAATTCAAGTTGAGCTCATGCAAATGAGCTATCGTCTCCGCTGCGTCATCTCTGATGGTATCTGAAAAAAATATTGATCCAGAGTATGAACCGTTAATGGATACATGTACCCCCCCAAGATCGGCTGAGTCAAAGACCTCTGGCACCTCAATATCGGCCTCTCTCAGAAAATTTTTATTTCCCACTAAAATTATTTTCTCATTTAAAACTCCAGATGTACCTAATCCTGGGTAAGACCGAAATTCTGAGGCGTCTGCTGACACAATTTTCCTAAACTCACATTCCGCCACAATTGCCTTAGCGATAATGTGTTCAGAATTTTTTTCAACGGCACCTGCGTATTCCAGGATTTCAGTCTCAGAATAGCTTGAGTGGGAATCTATCCCCGTGACCTGCGGTTGCCCCTTCGTCAACGTGCCTGTTTTATCGAAAACAACGGAATCAACTTTTTGAAGGGTCTCAATTGCTAGGGCATCTCTGTACAAGATTCCATTTTCAGCACCCCTTCCACTTCCTACCATTATGGCTATAGGGGTGGCTAGACCCATAGCACATGGACAAGCAATCACCAGTACTGCTACTGCTGCAATAGTGGCATAAGCATACGTTGGATCAGGGCCAAGTACGATCCAGGTCAAAAAAGTCAATGCCGCTACGATCAATATGGCAGGCACTAGTAGGGTTGCCAAACGATCCGCAATTCTCTGAATCGGAGCTTTCGAGGCCTGAGTATCCTCTATCAGGGAAACAATTTTTGAGTACACTGTGTCATCAGAAAGTGATTCAGTAATCACCTTAATATTTCCAGTTCCATTGATAGTGGAAGTGAAAACTGGATCCCCCATTTTCTTTGCCTTGGGAACACTTTCCCCCGTGAGTGTGGATTCATCGACTTCCGAAAAACCTTCGACAACTGATCCATCTGCAGGGATTTTTTCTCCTGGCTCGATAATGACTATATCCCCGATGACAAGATCATCTACTGATACTGTCTTTACGTCGGGCCCTTTCATGATATTAGCAGTCTTAGGTGCCAAATCCAGTAATGATTTGATCGCATCCGTCGCACGCCGCCTCGACTTGGATTCCAAATATCTTCCTAAAAGAACCATTCCTATTATCGCGCAGGAAGTACTGAAATAGGTTTCGGGAAACGCGTCACTTAACCCAAATAATTTACCTAGGATTGCAAATGTGCTGTATATATAGGCAGTTGAAGTTCCAACCGCTATTAAAGTGTTCATGTTTGTCGTGCGGTGTTTTGTTGCATTCCATGCGCTGGTATAAAATTGCCTGCCTGCCCAAAACTGCACAATCGAGGCAATTATGAAGGACAAGTATTCGCTTTGGAAAGGGAGTTGAGAGGCCAAACTGGAGACCATTCCCAGCATGATAAATCCGGCTCCCAACAGGCTGACTATCGCCTGTTGAACAATGCGCTTTTGGGCCCGGTTAGTGGATCCGTACCCCAACTCTTCTTGCTCGATATAGGATGAGGAATATCCTGAATTAGTAATAGCAAGTCTTATTGAAGAGATGGATTCAAGACCAGGGATATATTGAATCTTGGCTGTTTCAGTTGCCAAATTCACATGGGCTTCTTCAACTCCTTCTAATTTCTTCAATGAAGATTCAATATGTGACACGCATGCTGCACACGTCATCCCTTCGACTGACAATGTGATAGATTCGGAACCCAATTGATAGCCGGCATCCTGAACGGTGGATTTAAGAAGCTCTTTTTGGATGTGCCCGGAGGAAATATGTACGGTAGCTTTTTCAGTAGCCAAATTCACAACAGCCCGTTCCACTTCGGGTATGCCCTCAAGGGCTGCACCTACATGGGAAACGCATGCTGCACACGTCATTCCAACGATGGGTAGAGTCAAGGATGTGTCAATTAGGTTATTGTCCACGATCTATTACACCCCAGTTCCCTAAGTTTGCCTATTTGACAAAAGTATACGTCTAATAAAAAGACCGGTATATACTACCGGCCTTTTCGTAAGCTCAAATTAGGGAATATTCAGAATGGTCACATTGTTCGGACAACTCCTACTACTCGCCCTCTCACTGATACATTGGCAGCTGCAACAGTAATAGGTTGCATATACGAATTTGCAGGAACCAATTTCACTTTATCGCCTTCGAGGAAAAAATGTTTTAGAGTCGCCTCTTCTCGATCTTTCAACCACGCAGCAACCATGTCACCGTTTTGTGGTTGTTCGATCGATTCCAGTAGTACAAGGTCTCCATCTCCGACCAATGCATCGACCATCGATTCTCCCTTAACTCGCAATGCAAAAACATTTTCCTTCCCCTTGGTTAAAAAAGGAGGCAAATCAACATTGTCAAAATCAGTATCATTCCATTGTTCAGTATTAACCAGTGGTAAAGGTTCGCCTGCAGCGATGTTTCCTACCACAGGTATTGAAATTAGGTTTCTCAGTGTCGATGTAGCTGTTTCACCCAATAATTCGATACCCCTCGAGACTTCCCTACGTCTTTGTAGATAACCTTCACGTTGGAGTATTTGCAAATTGTAGTCAACAACTGAAGTTGAGCTTATTTCACATCCCGTTTGAATATCACGAACGGTTGGAGGGTAGCTATTGTTGCCCATAAAATCTTTGATATAGTTCAAAATAGTCTGCTGTCGTTTTGATAATGGCCGCTTCACTAATGTCACTTCCTTTTTTAAGGTTTCATATAAATAAGCACTAATGTTCCGAACAAATTATCAGAACAGGTGTACTATGTCAATTACTACAGGGAGTAATTGTGTATGTATCCAAAAATCTTCAGTCGTTGACCCCCCAAAAGTCGCGATGCTAAACTGAGAATGTGAAAGTTATCACCAACGCATCATTCTCAAGGAGGAGACATGATCAGAGGATTAGTCGTAAGCGTAGTGATGTTAGGTTTGCTATTTGGCACCTATGCCTGTGGTGAAAACGTACCACCGAAAGGGAGTCATGATGAAGTGAAACCGGCACCGATAGTTTCAACTTCTAGCAACCAATCCTCCAGTGCAGCGGTTACTGCACCCCCACCCGCTACAACATCTTCTCAGTCTTCTTCTGCTGCAAGTGTGTCAGCAGCTGCCCCATCAGATTATTCTTTGGATGTTGCTATGAATGACGCTAATGCCATATATAGTTTTAACCCGACTGATATCACAGTAAAAAAAGGTGAGACAGTCACCTTGAATTTAACTTCCGAAAATGAGTTTCATAGCTTTACTGTAGATTCTTTGGGTATAGACGTTGAGGTAGATGCTGGTACAACGGAAGAAGTCACGTTTACATTTTCTGAAGCTGGAACTTTTGATTTAATCTGCATACCGCATGAATCTCTAGGTATGATAGGTAAAATTATTGTTCAATAGCTAGATCACATGGAAAGTTATTAAGTGGTAAGGGTGGCGAGATGAACATAGTGAAGTTGGTTGGCCCTGCTTGTATCATTCCTATTCTTTCGATCGGTTTGCTTGGATGCTCTTCAGATCAAGTCGATGAAACCCCTAGGAAAGCAAAGACCCCAGAAGTAACCTCCGCACCACTGAAACAGTTAACTGTTGAACCTGCTGCCGCTAGTGTTGATCAAGAACCTTATGAGGTGAAGAAAACGGCACCTGCCGCAACTCCAGATTCTCCCATTAAGACAACCCCTATGATTGCCACGGCCCCTCCAAATCCGGTCTCCACCATTAAGCCTATCCCTACGCCGTTATCCCCAGTGGCAGCCTCATCAAAGGGTGCCGCAACAACCGCAACTGCCAAACCAGAAGCAGTACTTATATCTTTACAACCTGGTTCTATTGCCAGATATAGAATCGGAGAACAGTTTGCTAGCCTCCCTACCCCGATAACTGCTGTTGGAGAAACCTCAGGTATAAATGGAAAGGTCCATTTTGACCCTTCCGGAAATATCAGTAGTTTTGATGACTCTACCATTGTCATTGATGTGAAATCATTAAAAAGCGATGAAAACAAAAGAGATAACTGGGTTCGCAGGAACGGGGGAATAGGTTCTGAGATATCCATATCTTTAACCAAAGTATCAGGTCATACTTGGCCGCTGCCAGATTTCGGAAAAATGGAAGTTACCATAGAAGGTGATATGACGATATCGGATGTCATAAGCCCAGTTACTTGGAAGGGGACATTAGACATAGCAGAAAGTGACATAACTGGCAGTATCTCAACAATAATAACGTGGGATCAGTTTTCTCTGTCCAAACCCAGGCTCCCTTTTATTATCAGCGTTGATGACGAAATTATCCTTGAATTAGAAGTAGTAGCTGCAAAAGAATAGTAGACTTTATGTAGTGGTTTAAACGCCTCGCTACACCAAATACAGTAGTCTCGTTGACTAGGGCTTCTTAAGACTAATATACTTGTTCCTATCCTTGAGTCACAATTCCTGAGGAGTGCTCAATATGCAAGTATCTTGTCTTCAGCAAAATCTTAGTCGAGCCTTGGCAATAGTAGGCAGGGCGGTTGCTACTAGAAGTAATTTACCGGTCCTTCAAAACGTAAAAATTGCCACCGAAGATGGAATGCTGGTTTTAACCGCTACCAATTTGGACATTGCCATTACTACTAAAATTGGTGCCCAGGTTGAAACAGAAGGTGAAATAACAATACCAGCACGACTACTTTCAGATTTCGTAAATTCCCTTCCTGACGATCGAATAGAAATTAAGTCAGTTCTGGAACCACTTAGTGTTTCGTTGGACTGTCAGAGGTTCTCTGCAAACATCAATGGCACCGACCCCGACGAGTTTCCTCCAATCCCTACAGTTGATGAAGGGGCAACTATAAAAGTTGATCCTCAACTTCTTAAGGACACGGTAACTCATGTGGCCTTTGCTGCAGCAACTGAGGATTCTCGTCCGGTATTGACTGGGATAAAGGTTGAGGTGAATCAGTCAGATTTCACGTTTGCGGCGGCTGACGGATTTAGACTGGCTGTATATGAGGGTAAATTACTAGAACCAGTTTCTGAAGCCATGGAATTTATAATACCTGCGAGGGCCCTACAAGAAGTTGGCCGACTTATCGGTACAGATGATACTGCTGTTGAGTTCACAGTCACACCAGCCGGAACTCATGCTCTATTTAATATCGGCAATGTAGAGATTGTCTCTCAACTTATGCCAGGTTCTTTTCCAAACTTCAGATCTCTTATACCTGCAGAATATAAAAATCGTGTGATCGTTCAAAATTCTGATTTTTCACGTGCTGTAAAGACTTCTTCAATATTTGCTCGTGATGGCAGCGGAATACTCAGGATCCAAATTATGAATGATGAAGATGGGGGGAAACTTTCCATATCCTCCAGAGCAGAAGAAGTTGGAGATAACCAGGGCGAAATAGACGGTGGAGTTGAAGGTGATGTGGATGAAGAATCCAGGATCGCGTTCAACAGTAAATATTTGGCTGAAGTCTTGGATGTTCTTGGCGAAGGCGAGGTTGCTTTTGAGATGACTTCTGCTTCAAGCCCTGGGGTGGTACGGGCTACAGGCAAAGAAGGCTACACTCACGTAGTAATGCCAATGTTCGTTCAATGGTAGGCGGAATTTAGGCTTTTTTATCTGCGGGCCGCTTCTATTCTCCAATCCAAATGCATTAGTATGTTTAGATGCTCTCACGTCTCTATTATGGTTGGTGGATAGTTTTAGGAGCTATCCTTTGTAATTTTGCATTCCTGAGTGTAAGCCAATCCTCCATTGGCGTATTCACTCTACCGATGGTAGACGATCTAGGCTGGAAAGTTTGGCAATTTACGCTGGGACCCTCGATTGCAATTGGTACGGGAGCGTTCTCGAGCATAGTAGTTGGAAGTATTCTTGATCAGAGAGGACCCAAACCGCTGATATTTATTGGGGCTTCCATGAGTGCTGTCTGCCTAGTTCTACTTGGGATCCAGTCCAGTTTAATGGTTTATTTATTCCTATACTTAATCGCTGGATTCGTTGGATGGAATTTATTTAGTCCATTTGTTGTGAATTCTGCTGTTAATAAGTGGTTTGTCAGGAAGAGGGGGTGGGCACTGGCGTTAGGGTCGTCTGGAATATCTCTAGGTAGCTTGGTGACGCCTCTGATATTGACTGGAATTGTGGACAACTCTGGTTGGCGAACCGGGTACTTTTCCCTTGGTGTTTTTATACTTATTCTGATTATCCCTGTAAGTTTCTTTATGCGTCGAACCCCGGAGGATCATGGCCTTTTACCTGACGGGATTGACGACTATGATGATCCTAGTTCCTTGGATATACCTGAATCTGAATTCCGACCTCTCAATCGTTCAGAAGCAATCAATACCAGTAGTTTTTGGTTCCTAGCCTTTGGGTTTACTTTGATAGCGGCAGGGCTTGCTTGTGTGCTGATACATGCAATTCCCTTTTCTCAGGAGTCAGGGTTTGCCCGAACTGTCGGCGCAATTGGTATTTCAGTCAACGGCCTTGCCAATCTGTCATCAAAGCCGGTGTGGGGGTTTGCAATGCAAAGATTTCACCCGAAATTTCTTGTGATGGTAGCCTATTCTATATCCTCAATCGGTGTGTCTTTAATGTTATTATCGGGTCCAATTTCACTGATTCCAATGTTATTGGCAGGGTTTTTCCTATATGGATTTGGATTTGGGGGAACCATCCCTCTAAGTGAATCTTTGTGGGCACGATATTTCGGTCGGGCACATATAGGATCCATAAGAGGTATAACACAACCAATCAGAATACTTGGTACAGCTGTGGCCCCTGTATTGGTTGGGCTATTGTTTGATATCACCGATACCTACAGACCAGGGTTTGTATTGGTGATCGGAGCACTTCTTCTGGGGGCCATTCTGGTTTTCTTGTCAAGAGAGCCCCAAATGAATGAATCGTAAGTAGGTTATCAGCCGTATTGTCTTAACAACCAAGTATTATTTAATTCGCTTCATGAGTTTGCAATATAGTTCCAAGGTTTCGCACATTACTGTTCATAAAGAAAGGCCCGATAGCGAAAACGGCGATGAGAATCCCACCTATTGCTACTGCAATGGGAACTCCAGTGGTGTCTTCCCCAATATATCTTGATAGCGCCCCAGCATACATTCCACCTAGAGGCATTATGCTCCATGTCATCCCGTAGAATCCCATAACTCTTCCCCTCATGTGGTTTGGAACCATTATTTGTAGCGAACTCATTATCGATACCATGTAGCACGAACTACTTACCCCGACGATAAAAAGAAGAACGAGTGCGACGTAATAATTTCCATATTGCATTGAAGAGAGGGCAAAACCAGCTATTGAAAGACCAAAAAATACGGATCCAAATATTATTAACAGTCCTTTTTGTTTGAAATTTCCAGTTCTTCCAATAATCATGGTGGCTGATAGTGCGCCAATTCCGCCTAGACCCATCAAAACTCCCTGACCATCTGCTCCTACCTTGAGTATATCTACGGCAAAAACAGGCATCATGGGTATATATGCCATGCCAAAGAAACTGTTAAAGAATGTAATACAAATTAATATCAAAAACACATTGTTTTTCCATATGAAACGAACCCCTTCCAATAAATCATTTCCTTTCGATGCCGGTTGAGCTTCAGATTCATCTTTTGGTACTGTAATTGAGAGTACTACTGCTGCCATTATAAAAAACCCTAGGGCGGAAATTAGAAAAGACGTAGCCGTTCCAGTTAGGGAAATTACTACTCCTGCTATAGCCGGGGCTATTATTCTGGTTCCTGTCCATATTGCTGAATTTAGTGCCACAGCGTTCATCATTACTGATTTATCGATTAGGCTGGGGTATATAGCTACTCTCGCTGGCTGGTCAAAAGCATTGATAGCTCCGGTAAGGAAGGCCAAAGCTATGACGTGCCATGCCTGGACAACCCCTGCAAAAGTTAACCCCGCTAGAACCAATATTATTAGACCGTTAATTGTTTGGGTTATGCCTATTAATTTTTTTCGGTCTAGCCTGTCTGCAACGACTCCACCAAAGATATTCAACACTATGGCGGGAAGTGCGTTGGCCAAGCCAACATAACCCAGATATAGAGGTGATTCAGTTAAATCATGTATGATCCAGAATTGACTGAAGTTCAACATCTGAAACCCGATAACTGATGCCAATGTACCGAACCAGTAAGCCCTGTAAGAAGGATAGGCCATTGCTGGCCCAAGAAATTTTTGAGAAATTGCTGATATCATTTATGCGCTGAAGTACTCGCTCCCATAAGATTGAAAATGCGTAGTGCTGACCATGTAATGCTGGGAGGCGGCATACATGTCTCTAAAGCACTGCTGCAAGGGATTGTTTCTATTAAGGGCGGCACCGCCTGCATACTGGAAAGATTTTGTCACTATCTGCAATGATTCTTGAGTGACCCAGGACCCAATGGCTCTGATTTTTGCTTGTTCCCTAATACTTAACCTTTCATCTCTTTGTGCAGATTGCCAGGCTTCTTCGAATTCTTTCGAGGCCAGAGCATTCATCGCCCTGAGTTTAAGATCTAACTGTGCTATCTCAGATTGGAATATGGGGTTTGATGATATGGAGCTTTGACCAGGTAATTTTCTCGATTTGGTTCGGGAAAAATTTGTAATTTCTTTAAGAGCCCTTTGTGCTGTACCTAACGCTATCCCGGCATGACCAAATACTACAAAAGCAGGTCTCTGTATGTTGTATAAATTTCCTCCTCGGTTCGGAGAATCATCTCCTGACCAGGTCATATATTCAGGGATTATGACTTTCTCGACAGCAAAGTCGTTGCTGCCGCTACCTCTGAGGCCTGAGACATCCCAATTTTCTATCACTTTTACTTCTTCTGTCCTTAGAATGGCTCGAATTTCAATCGGTTCTTGTTTTGACTGATGTAGCTTTGCCCCAGCTGTGACCCAGCTGGAAGTTTTTATTCCACTACCGTATGACCATTGTCCTGATATTTCAAAGAAACCGTCCTCTTTTACTTTAGCTTCTCCAAAAGGTATTCCCACTCCAACAATCATGGGATGGTTTCCTTGGTCGAAAACCTCATCTATTCCTCTGTCGGGTAGAAACGCCCCTGCCGATCCCACGTTTGTGGCTGATACCATGGTGCACCATGCAGCAGAGGTATCTATGATGGCCAGCTTGGCTATTACCAGCATTTGAGTGACCGGATCTGCCTCTGCGCCACCCAGTTCCAGAGGTAGCTTCAGGCCGAGTAATCCCGCGTTAAGCAAAGCATCAGCAGTGGCCTGGGCCAGGTATCCTTGGTCCTCTGATTCTTGGAAATGCTCCTCTATGTCAACTTGGACACCATCGACAGCGTCAAGCAGTTCTTGCCGCTTTTCGAGTTGATCGGTTGGCCACGTCGTACTCAAGGTTCCTATGCGGGAATCCTAGACTTAGCCTGAGCTATCAGGGATTCTTCGGAGTCTTGGAGATTCACTGGATCCGCGCATGGTTGAGGTACTGGAAAACCCGTTCGGTAATATATTTCAATGGTATTGCCTTCAGGGTCGAGGGCATACATACCAAAGGCATTTCCATGACTTACAGTTCTCTCTATGCGGACTTTCTCAGATAGAAACATCTGATGAAAATCCTTTAGTTCCGATAACTCATTTACATAAAATGAGATTTGTTGAACCATTTTAGAACCTTCAGGTACATCCCTTCCTTTCATCAACACAAATTCGTGATGCTCTTCTTCTGGATTCGAAGACATGAAAACAATGCCCCTATCTTCAATCTCTTCATCCGTGATTTCGAGGCCCATTACTCTGGAATAGAAATCCCGCATTTTTGAAAGATCGTGTGTGTATATACCAACGTGTCCCAATCCTGCTATTGAAGGCATAGCTCCCCTCCTAATGTTTTAATGCATGACACTTATCATTTAGCTTAATGATATGCTAACGATCAGTGTTTTGGAAACGGGTTTTTTCGGAAGGAGTGTAATAGCTATGAAACTAGCGTTTTTTAATAATTTTACTTTGGGAGTCGTTAAAGGGGACAAAATTGTCGATATATCCAAAGCGGTTCCTGTGGATGAGCATAATCATGCCCAAGGATTACTAAATAGGATTATAGAATCCTTCGATGATTACAGACCTGGAATTGAGAAACTGGTCGCTGCTGAAGAGGGAGTGGACATTGCTTCCGTAACTTTTAATTCGCCTGTCCCTAAGCCACACAACATCGTATGCATGGCCGTCAATTATATGGAAGATGGTACCAGGGATGAACCTGCTCCCATCAACGCTTTTCCGAAATCACCAAACGCTGTCCTGCCGGATGGTGGGACTATTGTTTTACCTGATGTACCAGCCACGATATTTGAACCTGAAGCTGAGTTGGCCTTAGTAATAGGGAAAAAAGCCACAAAAATTAAAGCTGAAAACGCTTATGACTACATTTTTGGATACATGAATTTTATAGACATGTCAGCTAGAGGGTTAACCAGTGGAGGTGGCGTCTTTTATCAAATGAAATCAAGAGATACTTTCGCCCCTATGGGACCTTATTTAGTTACTGCTGACGAAATTAAAGATCCGCAAAATTTACAAATTAATCTACATGTGAATGGGGATCTGAAACAGAATTTTAATACTGATGATATGGCTCACAAAATACCTCGAGCTTTGGAGTGGATAACTTCAATACATACTTTAGAGCCAGGGGATGTGTTGGCTACAGGCACTAACCACAGAGGTTTAAGCCCTATAATGGACGGCGACACAGTAACTCTTGAGGCAGAAGGATTGGGTTTACTGACCTTAAAAGTTCGAGACGATTTAAAAAGGGAGTGGGAGAGGGCAACTCGATTAGAAAGAGAAGAGCAAGGTCACAGTGACACAGCGCCACAGATTAAAGGTAAGTATTCATAGGCGACCTTAAATCGACTTAGCATCTTCAATAGCCTTTGCAAATATTCTGAGAAGTTCATCGTTTGGCTTCCTCAGTATGGAAAGATTCATGGTTAGATGTAGAATGTTTTCTGACTTTGTATCGCTGTTGATGAAGACATTTTCGGATCGGAGGCTTTCGTATAATGTGGGCAGGTCTACATTTTGGTCAATTTCAACAGGGATGATGTTAGACCCGTCCTGGTATCGCTTCACATTAATATTTGGTAACCCATCGAGAGATTCCAGTAATTCGTCCGATTTTTGGTTTGCCAATTCTGCATCGGTTTGAAAAGTCTCAAGGCCGTTTAGAGCCAGTGCTGCCGCTAAAGAGGCAGACGGCAAACTACCGCCGAACATTCTCCTCACATGGTATAGGTTCTCACAAAATTCCTTTGATCCTGCCAGTACCGCACCGTAAGGGGCTCCGAAATATTTCCACATTGATATATAAACAGTATCGAACAGGTTGCTATAGGCTTCCAAACTAATTTTAGTTACAGCACTCGCTATCAAAAGGCGAGCTCCATCCAGATGAGTCGGGATTCCCTGTTGGTGACAGTAACCGGTTACATCTTTCATCACCTCATATGGCATCACCCGTCCGTAACATCTCCTAACGGGGGTTTCAATAACCACTGCACCTACAGGGGTAGTCACTCTTCCACTAATTGATGTATTTAATGCTCCTTTTAGCTCATCCAAACCGAAATATGGTTTGTTTGGGCCAAGAGGAATCAAATTTATTCCACTAAGTTGCTGGACCGCATCTCCACTATCTTGGTAAATATGGCTTTGCTCTGGAACAATGGCTCTTTTGTTGGATAAGCATAATTGCCTAATTGCCACGTGGTTGGCTAAAGTTCCGGTTGGAAAAAAGACAGAAGCTTCCTTTCCCAGTTTTTGCGCCATAGTTGTTTCTAATCTTTCCACCTCACCGCCAATAGAATAATTATCTTCCGATATTTTTTTAGATTCTGAAATATGGTTAAGATGGTTGATGAATTCAACGTTGTAAAACGGAGCATCATCACCATAAAAGAATACGGATTGTTCTTGAGGGTTGACATCCTCGTTGTTAGTGGAATTCATACTGAGTATTCCTTTTTTATATATTTTATTTGCCTTAGCAATTTGTCAGCTTTCTGAGTATATAATTTCCGTCACGGGAGCAAGTATGTTATTTCTAGTAGTTAGTTCACCAAATCCTGAAAGACCTTCTGAAGTAAAAGAACAAAGGCGAAAATATTGGCCGTGGGCTCAGGATAAATTAGACAAAGGTTTGGCGATAAGTTTTTATGCTCGCACCGGAAGGGGTGCTGTGGCTACATTTGATGTTGATTCCAACGAGGTGCTCCACCGCCTTCTTAACGAATGGTCGGAAATCGTTCCAGCCAAATTTGATATCTATCCGCTACTGGATTCGGAGTCAATAAAGTCTTTTTTGGATAGCTGACCGAAACATATGAGTTAATGATTTAACAGGAGGAACAATGCATCAGGGCATATATAAACTGGCTAATCCAAACGCTCTAGATACACCCGCTATGCTCACATATTCTCATATTGTGGAAGAAAATATCGATGAAATTATTCGTATTTGTGGTAAGCCAGAAAATGTTGTACCGCATGCGAAGACACATAAATCTTCTGATGTTTTGAATATTCAGTTGAATAGGGGAATTAAATCTTTTAAATGTGCGACGTTGAAGGAAGCGGAAATAGTAGCAGGGTGTGGTGCAAGCGAAATCGTCATCGCATATCCCATGGTGCATCCGAGGAAATTAGAAAGGTTTTCCAACCTAATTAAATCGTTTCCAGGAACCGATTTTCGGGCAATTGCCAGTACTAAAATGCATTTGAATCTTCTATCTGGAGTTTCCAAAGCAATAGATGGGGATATCGGCGTCTATATGGACCTTGATACAGGTATGCGCCGTACGGGAGTTCAGCCTGGTACAAACGCTAATGAATTCTACAAAAGCATTGATGCTACCGATGGGTTAAGCCCTATTGGTATACATGTTTTTGATGGTGAGACCTTATATATTCCAAGCTTCGAAAAAAGGAGCCTTATTGTTAAAAGGAACATAGGGTTTATGGAGGAAATTTGGTCTGCTGCTAATACTAATGGAATACAAGTTAAAGATAATCTTGCGGGGGGATCATGGTCTTTTCAACACTATGCAGACCATCCCAATATTCGACCAACACCCGGAACTTGGATTTACTGGGACACTCGAAATGCCGAAATGGAAGAATTAGGATTTCGCATAGCCAGCTTAATATTGGGTCAGATAGTTGATGAAGATGCGGAGATGGATACAGTCACTATTGATATAGGATCTAAATCCTGTTCTTCAGATCAACCGCTCCAACACAGATTCAAACTAGTTCATTACCCGGATACTGAACTCGTTATTCAAAATGAGGAACATGCGGTTGTTAAGTTGAATGGAGCTTCACTGAATGTGGGTGATTTTGTGATTGCGGCTCCCGGACATGCCTGTACATTAACAGTTAAATTTCCATATACAAATGTAGTGTCAAAAGATGGTCAGATAGTGGGTAGGTACATGCACGATGCAAGAGATAGGATTTAATTAAAGTGCCAACTTCTTTGCTAAGTCCTCATCTGTTGGTTCAACTAGGAATGTCCCGTCGGAAAAAATAATAGTGGGAACTCGTTGGTTGCCATTATTTAATTCCTTAATATATTCCTGATACTCCGGCTCATCGTCAACATTAGTCCAGTCGTAATCTATTTGGTTACGGTCAAAAAACGCTTTGGCCCTAGTGCAATCTCCACACCAAGTTGTGCCATACATTTTTATTGAACTCATTTGTAACTCCTCTTAATCGAGCCCATATTCTAGACGTTCTAATAGTCTTTGAACAGGTATATACTGCCACTTGACCACTTAGTTACAGGGAGGTGTTTAGCTATGGATAAAGCTTTGCAAGGAATAAGGATTTTGGATTTAACTCAATACGAAGCCGGACCTTCTTGTACTCAAGTATTGGGATGGTTAGGTGCTGATGTCATTAAGGTGGAACAGCCGGGCAAAGGTGACCCGGGTCGATCCGTACAGCTTTCGGATGCTAACAAAACCTCGCCGTATTTTTTAAATTTCAACAGTAATAAGCGAAGCGTAACTTTGGATTTAAAGAACGAGAAGCACAGGGAAGTGTTTAGCGATCTAGTAACTAAATGTGATGTTTTGGTTGAAAATTTCGCTTCCGGGGTTTTGGAGAGATTAGGGTATACCTATGACACTTTGTCCAATATAAATTCACAAATAATATTTGCGAGATTAAAAGGTTTTGGGACATATGGGCCCTACAGTGAGTATAAAAGCTTCGATCCGGTCGCTCAAGCAGCCGGGGGGGCCATGGCAGTAACTGGCATACCGGGTGGGCCTCCACTCAAACCAGGTCCGAACATTGGAGATAGTGGCACGGGATTGCATGGCGTGGTTGGAATATTAGCTGCCATCATACAAAGACAGACTACAGGAAAAGGCCAGGTGTTAGAGGTGTCAATGCAAGATGCCGTAGTTAGTTTGTCCAGAGCTTCGATGAGTATATACAGTGATACGGGTGAGCCTCCCGCAAGAAGAGGCCCCAGAATTCCCGGCCGTGCAGGCGCTGGCATATACAAATGCGCCCCTGGCGGACCAGACGATTACGTTTATATCTTGGCCATGTCTCAACGGAGAAATATTTGGGAAGATTTCATGAATGCGATAAATAGAAGAGATCTATGCGATTCTGAAATTTTCGATGACCCTAATAAAAATGCAGAACAAATAGATTCGGTGATTGAAGCTTGGACAATAAATAATACTAAACAAGAGGCTATGTCAGTCTTGGGGGACGCAGGAATTCCCTGTGGGGCAGTTTTAAACGCCCGAGACATCTACAACAACGAACACCTACAGCAAAGGGATATGATAGTCGATATAGAACATCCAGACAGAGGAGAATTCCAAGTACTGGGATGTCCTATCAAGCTTTCAGACTCAGTCGCCGAAATAGTTACACCGCCCTTATTAGGGCAGCACACAAAAGAAATTCTTTCTGAAGTTTTAGGTTATACCGAGGATCGAATTAAGTCGGTAATTGATTAGCAATTTATGAGGGCAGTTCGCCCATATCTTGAAGAGTCTTTTTTACTATTTTGATGGATGACACGGCCGCTGGCACACCTGCATAAGCCGAGGCATGTATCAACAGGCTGACTATTTCGTCGGGTGTGACGCCGTTGTTGATTGCACCTCTTGTGTGCAATCCTATTTCACCTTCAGCACGGAGCGCGACTAAAACCGAGAGAGTTATAAGACTTTTTGTCTTCTTATCAAGAGGTCCTCTCGTCCACACTCCTCCCCATGCGTTCTCAGTTATGAATTCTTGGAAAGGTCTATCAAAATCCGTTGCTCTGGCAAACGATTCCTCCACATACTCCTCACCAAGTACCGATTTTCTCATTTCTAAACCCTTGTCAAATTGGCTAGGCATTTTCAATGGCTCCGTTATTTAAGTCCGATCAGATTATGTTAACTAAAGTAGTTTTATATTAGCTATCTTCTTTAATGAAGTCCGATATTCTTTCTGCCATTGTCATAACAGTAACGTTAATGTTTGCTCTAACGCACTCTGGCATGATCGAGGCGTCGACGACTCTTAAATTTTTGATGCCGTGGACTTTTCCCGTTTGGTCAACCACTGAATTGGGATCAGATTTAGGCCCCATTTTGTTAGTGCAGGAGATATGGTGTCCTGTAGTGACCTCCTCCATTAACCAGGAGTCTAACGATTTATCAGATTGTAAATCAGAGTCTAACGGAGTTAATCGTTCCTGTATAAGAGATGACATGTCAGGATGATTTTCTAAACCGACCAGCATTTTCACGCCATCACGGAATCGTCTTCGATCCTCCTCCTCTGCTAGGTAATTGTAGTCGAGGTATGGCTGGTCTCTGTAATCATCTGAATTTAACTTTACTTCCCCTTTGCCTTTGGCCAAATTAATGCATAGATTAGTTTGAATCCCTACGGGATTGTTTCTCAATCCACCTCTTTCTGGTCTATCGCTTGCAACAGCCATCATATAAACAATCATATCGTTTTCAAGATCTGAGCCTTCGGCTGTATATCGAAGAGTCAGCTGTATCCTTGGTCCCAGAGAATCTAGCTCCACACCAGGCTTTGTTTTCCATGTGACGTATACCATTGGATGATCAGCTAGATTCTGGCCTACTGCCGGGACATCATGGATTATTTCAATTCCGTGGCTACTAAGATGATCTCTTGGCCCGACTCCGGATAACATGAGTATTTGAGGGGAAACCACCGCGCCAGCACTAAGTATTATTTCTTCCCCTTCTAGAATGAAAGTCTCGTCTCCTGACACTACTTCCACTCCTGTCGCTTTAGGTTCGTGGTCTGAGGTGTCAAATATGATTTTTTTTACCACTACTTCCGGTCGTATTGTTAGATTTAATCTATGTCTGGATAACCCTAAATAACCTATGGCGGTGGACCACCTTATTCCATTTGGATTGTTAAGAGGGAGTGGCCCAACACCTGTTGTTCCTGGTGCATTGGCATCTTCACAGGCAGGGAACCCTTCATCCAAACAAGCCTTTTCAAAGGCCTCACTTGCCGGGAGCCATTTGTCTCTTGGAAACCTATGGCAAATTATTGGTCCTATAGACCCGTGAAAATCTCCTGGATCATCTTGGTAGGTGGTATCGGTTTCCACTTTGTTGAAATATGGCACCAGTTGCTGGTAATCCCATAAATCATTGCCCATATCAGACCAGTTGTCATAGTCCTGAGGGATTCCCCTAAGAAATATTTGGCCGTTGATTGCGCTGGAACCCCCGGTGACTTTACCTCTTGGTACCGATATTTCAGCTTTGTCAGTTCCTCTTGCAGTGTATTGCCAATTGTGGTCACTGGTAGATATTTCGGTCCCAGTAGCGTAGCCAAATTTAACCTCTTCCGGGAGGCTATCCAGATCTGGGTAGTCAGGTCCGGCTTCAAGCAAAAGCACTGACTTATTTGGGTCTTCGGTCAAGCGGGTAGCTAAAATGGATCCGGCGGAACCTGCCCCGATAATGATTGTGTCGTATTTCATGCTATGACTATTCCTTAGGTCAAATTGGATTACTTACAACGATAAAGTTTATTCGTCTATAAACTGCTTTAGGGCATCAGGGTCAACTTCCAAGCCCAGACCCGGTTTTTCTGGCAGGGAAATAACCCCATTTTTCGGCAGTATTGGTTCCTTGTATAGCCTAGATACCTCCTCGGCTGGGCCTGTGAACTCCTCTGAAAATTCGTGGGGTCTGATTGCATTGGTAACGGTAGAATAGAGATGCAGGCTTGCCATTGAATTTGCTCCAACGCTTGGACTGTGAGGCATAATGACTTTATTGTGAACCACTGCTAACTCATAGACCCGTATCATTTCTGATAAACCCCCAACGTTTAATATATCTGGTTGGAGTATATCCGGATTGCCAAGCTCTATAAGGTCTCGAAATCTCCACGATGATATTTCCTGCTCCCCTGTAGAAACTGAACAATCAAGAGCATCAACAACTTGCTTTAAGCCTGGGAAATCATATTGTGGCAGTGGTTCTTCAAAGTGCGCTATTCCTAATTGTTCGAATCTTCTTCCCTGTTCAATTGCTGTGGGCACTGAATACCCACAATTGGCATCAAAGCTTAACGGGCAATCATCTGGTAACCATTCCCGGCATTTTTCAAAAATGGCCAAGTCTTTTTTGGGGTCTGAATCTTGTCTATAATCTCTCCAATCCATTCTTACCTTAAAAGCTCTATAGCCCTTGTCAAACCCCTCTTGGATCTCTTCCAGCATTTCTTCAGGGCTTTTGCTCCACCCATTGCCTCTGCTCCAATAAAGAGGAATGTCAGTTCTTCTGGCTCCACCTAGAAGTTGGTATATTGGTAAATTAGCTGCCTTACCCGTTATATCCCAAAGGGCCACGTCAACCGAACCGACAATTTGTGAAGGGAACCGAGTTGCTTGCTGTCCTTCACCTAAGGTTAATAATTCCCATACCCTTCGAGGCCGGGTGGGATCAGCTCCGACCAGTAGAGGTTTTATCAATTCCTCTAAATAAGCTCTTACCACTTTCAAATTTCTTCCTGCTTCGGAAATACCAGTTATACCTTCGTCGGTGTGTACTTGCAAAAGGAGACGTCCTGGCCTGCCCACAAAGCTTCTTGCGTTGTTTCCTTGAGGAGCTCGGATACGATTTACAGTGATATCGGTGATTTTCAAATTAGCCTCCCGCTTCTTTATGTGAATTTCTTATTGAATTATGATTATTTCTTCTTTTTGATCAATAGAACTGCTGCTGCAGTGGAAAGTAGGCCGAAGGCCGAACCGATAACTATCTTTAGAGGATGCTTTCTGGCTGATCGGTACAATGGTCGGAGTTTGTTTCCTATAGATGGAAAAGCTTCTTTTCCAGAATTTACAGTATTTTTTACATAACTAACTTTCAAGCTTTTTGAATTTGGATCAGAAATCTTGGCTGGAATGTTAATGGAACTGATGATTTTCTCCGCCTCTCGAGATAAAAGGCCGGGATTAGAGGAAAATTCTTCCCAAATTGCCAATTCCATCCTGCTTCCCTTCTGCATGCCAGAGGCTTCCTCGGGATCCAAGGCTGCAAATTTACGGAGCTTTAGGGCAATGGCATCAGGATTTCTAAACTTAACAGGATCAGATGTAGTTTGAGGGTCTGTAAGATACCGTAAATAGGTGCTCAGCTCCTTAGCTTCATAACTATTTTCCCGTACACGCCCATGGTTCATATACGCGTAAAGCGCTAGGATTGTTTCCTCTCTGCTCCACGGGGGTATTCTTACCATGTTTATGTCCTTGATCCTTATATAGATCTGAAACTTACATAAAGATCAAAAATTCTGCAAATTTAAAAGGTAGATTAGGTTATACTTCATGTAAGAAATAAAATTCATAAATGAGTTTAAGAGCTATAGACGAGATACCCAAAATTCTAACTTCCTCAGATGATCTAGAAAAGGTCATTGAGGATTCCTTGTCTAACCGTTACGTAAGCATTGACATAGAAGGGAACGGGTTTTTTAGATACCCAGAATTTGTATGTTTGATTCAGCTTTGTGTAGGTGAAGATATATACCTTGTCGATCCACTAGCAATAGATGACATATCCGCTCTAGGCAAGGTGCTCGCTAATGATAAAATTATCAAAATCCTTCATGCCGGTGATTATGATATTCGTAGTCTAAATAGAGATTACAAATTTTCATTCAACAATGTGTTTGACACCAGCCTTGCAGCTGCCCTTCTAGGATCAAAGAAATTAGGCCTCGATTCAATTTTAAAAGAATATATCGATGCTGATGTGACCAAAGATAAAAAGCTACAGAGGAGCGACTGGAGCCTACGACCTCTTAGCAAAGAGGCTAGAAAGTATGCAGCAGATGACGTTAGGTATCTATTCCGAGCTATGGAAGTTATGACAAACAAACTCGAGAACCTGGGACGGCTTTCATGGTTGAAAGAGGAATGTGAAAGGTTGCAACTTGTAAAGTTTAGTCCTAGAGATGAAGACATCGCTTTTTTGGATGTTAAAGGAAGTAAAATCCTAGACGGTAAGGCTTTGTCAGTGCTGCAATCCCTATATTCTGTCCGAGAAGATGAGGCTATAGGCCGAGATCGTCCTCCTTTTAAAATTGTAGGGGATTCAGTGTTAGTGGCTATTGCCAGAAACCCTTATTCCAATTATTCGGAGATTAAAGGTATTGGTATGTGGGGTCGTGCTGAAGTGTCAAAACGGATTAGAAAAATAGCGATAGAAGCCCTCAGCCAACCTCCAATTGAACGACCTCGCAGGCAAAACACAAGAACAAATGTAATGTCGAACAAAGAAAGAGAAAAGGCTAATACCAGGTTGAAAGAGTTAAAGGGATGGAGGAAGACAAAGGGGGAGAGTATCGGTCTAGACCCTAGTCTTTTGTGGCCAACTATTAGCCTTGACAGACTCTCCAAAGATCCAAGTAGGTTTAATGAAGAGATTTCAGAACCTCAAGTAAGGAAATGGCAATATCTAGAATTCGGAAAAGAATTGGAAGGTAAGTTAGCCTGCTTGTAGTAGCCCACGTCATCATTAACTAAGAGGTATACGCATGGATTTTTTACTCTCGTGGTGGTTATTACTCATTTTATCTGGGTGTTTATTTTTTGTTACCAGTATGTGCTTCAAATATAAATCTACAGCCTCGGAACTGAAATCACGAATTAGGAGTCAGTCCACCCGATACGGACAAATAACTGAACAATTTTTACCCTTGGTTGAAGCCTACCCTTGGGATAGCAAACAATTTAGATTTCTCGGCAGTCCAATCGACGGAATACAGTTTGAAGAAGACAAAATAGTGTTGGTGGAATTCAAATCTTCTTCTAGTCAGATGTCTGTCAAACAAAGGAAAATAAAAGAATTGGTTGAAGAAGGAAAAGTTGAATTTAAATTGATAAGAGCAGGATAGAAAATATAAAAGGGTTTTGATGGTATGAGCAATTTATTTACCCCTATCACGATAAGAGGGGAAAAAATACGGAACAGGCTTTTCGTAGCACCTATGTGCCAATATTCGGCTAATAATGGAGATGGTGTGGCGACAGATTGGCATATGGTTCATTTAGGGACTAGGGCGGTAGGAGGTGCTGGACTTGTTATGGCTGAAGCGACGGCGGTATCCCCGGAAGGAAGAATATCACCGCAAGATTTGGGTATTTGGTCTGATGAACAAGCTACTGTCTTGCAGCCGATTGCCAGTTTTATTGATTCGCAAGGAGCAACTCCATCCATTCAACTGGCCCATGCAGGTAGGAAGGCATCACACAAAAGGCCCTGGGAAGGAGGAGACGTTTTAACAAAAAAGGATGGTGGTTGGGACATAGTTGGACCTAGTTCGCTTGAATTTGACGAAGGGTGGATTGTACCTAATGAACTAACAATAGAGGATATAGATTCAATCATTTCAGACTTCTCTGTATCTGCAGTTAGGTCTGTAGGGGCGGGATTTAGAGTTTTGGAATTACATTTAGCTCATGGATACTTGGCTTGTGAATTCATGTCACCATTATCCAACAATAGAAAGGACAGCTACGGGGGAACATTGAGAAACAGGTGTCGATTACCCTTAGATATTGTCTCAGCAGTAAGAAAGGTTATTCCAGAATCTATGCCGCTATTGGTCCGAATATCTGCAACGGAATATATGTCAGACGGATGGTCGCTTGAAGATTCCATAGAACTCTCAGGGTGGCTACAGGAGGAGGGTGTCGATATGATAGATTGTTCATCTGGTGGAAATTCACCATCTCAAAATTTGGACGTATTCCCCGGTTATCAGGTACCGTTTGCTGCTGCCA
>Ga0209228_1000193_pt1 | contig 30965 bp, 30 predicted proteins | sample METZYME_3_150m_FD_187547 | JGI IMG/M metagenome (GOLD analysis project Ga0209228, IMG submission 187547) | Marine microbial communities from oxygen minimum zone in mesopelagic equatorial Pacific - METZYME_3_150m (SPAdes) (version 2) | ecosystem: Environmental > Aquatic > Marine > Oceanic...
CGCTCCTACCAATACTTCGGTACCCGTCGGTACTTCCGCCTTCAATTGATCGAGCAACTCGGGTCGGCCAATGGCCACCACATCAGGCCTGAACTCCTTCGCTTGGGCAACAAGTAGCTCAGCAGAAGACCATGCAGCTAGCGCGCTAATCCGAAAACGATCAGGTTCAGCTCTAACTACTTCGAGAGTTTGAGAACCAATGGATCCGGTAGCCCCTAAAACCGCGACTGTCGTCACTCAGGTACCTCTCAGTTGAGCACAAGGTCGGCAACAAAGTATGCAGTGGGCAAAACAAACAACAACGCGTCAAATCGGTCGAATGCCCCACCATGCCCTGGAAGCAAAGTGCCCATGTCTTTTACTCCCATATCTCGTTTAATCATCGACTGCGCTAGGTCTCCAACCGGAGCTACCAACGCAACTGCCAAACCGAGCCAGAGACAATCCATCATTGAAACAGACCATGGATGGATCCCTGGGAATCTATTGAGGACCAGGGTCGTTATGACCACGGAAAGCATCATCCCCCCCAACAAACCTTCATAGGTCTTGTTCGGGCTGACACGGGGAGCAATCTTTGATTGACCCGTAGTACTGCCTATGACATAGCCACCGACGTCGTAAGCAATGGTGCCTATGACAGCTCCAATCAGAATCGCGTCACCATTCGGTCGAGCAAGAATTAGAGCTGCGAATGACCCCAAACCACCCACCCAGGCAAATCCCAACAAGGTCACTGCAAAGTTCGCTGTTACGTGTTGCGACTCGACATCAAATAAGAACCAACACATGCCAGTTACCAGGAGCAAAGCGAAGACCACAGGGTATGCCTCAAATCCACGGTGATATGCCCCGACGGACAGTCCGATGACTGCGGCAAGACCGAGAAGTGTCGCTGGCCTGTAGCCCAAATTTTGCGCTGAGGTGAAGAACTCAAGAGCTGCAAGTCCCAACGCCGCTAGGACCATTATGAGTATGGCCCAGGGGCCGACTTTCAGTAACCCAAAAAATGCTGCTGCCAAAGCCAGCCCTACACCAATCGCTGCGGGAAGGTTGCGTCCAGTGGACCCCGAGGATCCACCCGAATCTTCTCCCTTAACAGACCCGTGTGTCACTGTTCGGTCATCTTCATTCACTTTGGGTGACTCCTCATAGTCGCGGCGACCTTCTCGCCAATGGGGTGCAGGTCCGCCAAATTCACTCCACTCGGCATCCTCCTGCCCATCATTTTCTTCCCCGCCAAGGTTTAGGTCAGTCCGTGACGAACTTTGCATGATCCGTTGGCTTGGTGGTGTGTCAAAAAGTTCAATCACCCGTGGAGCCAACCGCTCAGGTTCTTCTATAGATTCGCTTTCAGTGTCGGGCAAAGGGTTACTGTCGGTCTTGAGTGAAGGACTTTTTTCGGAGTCAACGATTTCAGTCTCAGATAGCGGGTCGTCTTCATCTAAAACCAATTCGGCCGTGGGTTCGTCTTCGAAAACAGTTCCAGCACTGGGGTGTTGATTGCCTTCATCAAGCAGTTCTTCCACAGGTCGTTCATTTTCATCCGATTCAGGTTCATTAACAGTTACCTCTTCGGTGTCATCGTGTATCGCGGGGTCACCGCTTGGCTCCAACGCTTCTTCTGCAACCTCTTCAATCGGTCCAGTATCGAATACTGGTGCATCACCTTCACCAATTATCGGAGAATCATCGAAGATTGCTTCATCAAAGCCATCGTCGAAAAGAGTGTCATTGAATAACTCATCGGTCGGTACTTGAGTTTGAGAGAAGTCACCATCATCGGAAGCTTGCATAGAGACACCCTCTTCCTGAGTGACTGGATCCGGCTCAATCACTTCTGCAGAGTCGACAGTTGACGGTCCATCTTGTGTCCGGGGCGAAACTGTTGGAATAGTGTCAGATCTGACAGCGTCCATCAGTCCAGTGTCTGAAGTGTCGACGAGATGGGGGTCGTCCGGCAGTTGAGGGAACAGACGCGAACCTCCCGAGCGTGAGCTGTCAACTTCGGGGGGATCCGGCCGTTCGCCTCCCTCTGGCCGCTCACCAGAGCCTGGTTCCGACCAGTGCGGCATCGGTGACTCATCGAAATCAAAGGAAAGTAATGGTCCGGTGTCGTTTTCATCTTCGATTTGGTCACGACGCCCGGGTTCAATCTCGCCATCATCGCTATCAGGCATATCTCCACCCAACCTTCGCTTCAGACTTCGAGTAACTCCTGCTCCTTAGCAGTGAGCGCACGGTCGACTTCGTCAACCGATTTTTGGGTATACCGGTCAAGGTCCTTGCTGAACCTCTCTTTATCATCCGAAGAAATTTCTTTGTCTTTTTCGAGTGCATCTAAATCCTGCCGAGCGGAACGCCGAAGGTTACGGATCGCAACGCGACCATCCTCAGCCATCTGTTTGACCACTCGTACCAGATCTTGTCGACGTTCTTCGGTCAAAGGAGGAAAAACCAAGCGAACAACCTCTCCGTCACTATTGGGGTTAATACCCAAATCCGACTCCATGAGTGCCTTAGAGATACCTTCGATTGAACCTCGATCAAATGGCTGCACTACAAGGACCCGCGCCTCGGGAACTGAGAAACTTGCCAGTTGCTGAAGAGGAACTGCAGCCCCGTAATAGTCAACTTTCAACTTTTCTACGAGCGCTGGAGTTGCACGCCCGGTCCGAACTGTCGCATATTCGTTTTGTGCGTGTTCGACGGCACGCTCCATACGTTCTCGTGCATCACCACAAACTTCTTCTGCGAACTCGCTCACCTGACTAGCGTACCGATCGCAGCACCACCGAGTATGGACTCGAAGTTTCCACGGGTCATCAAGTCGAAAACGACTATCGGCATCACGTTGTCCTTACATACAGCGATCGCTGCGCTATCCATCACAGCTAACTCTTGTGAAAGCACATCAAGGAAAGAAACTTCGTCAAGAAGCTCAGCGTCGGGATCCCTATTGGGGTCCGACGTGTAAACCCCATCAACCCCTGAATGGGTTCCCTTTAACACCGCATCTGCATCTATTTCAGCAGCCCGCAACGCCGCTGCCGTATCTGTCGTGAAGAACGGGTTACCTGTTCCAGCAGCGAAAATAACAACGCGCCCTTTTTCCAGATGTCGTACCGCTCGACGGCGGATGTAAGGCTCAGCAACTTGCGCCATACCAATCGCCGTCATCACCCGCGTCGGCACCTCTGCTCTATCGAGCGCATCCTGAAGAGCTATGGCATTGATGACCGTTGCCAACATACCCATGTGGTCAGATTGAGCTCTATCCATGCCTCCATCTGAACCCGACATGCCTCGCCATATATTTCCACCACCTACAACAATGGCGATATCAACCTCATGGACTTCACGAACTGCAGCAATCTCTGAGGCCAGATTCTGGAGCACTTCGCCACTTATGTTTTCACCCACGGGATCAGCTAACGCTTCACCTGACAGTTTGAGAACGACCCGTTTCCAAGGACATTCACCCTCCCAGCGACGAGCCTGATCTGTCACGTCAGCTACCTATCTCCACCTGAACAAATCGACTGACCGTGGAATCCGCAAGCAGTTCTGAAATCGCTACTTTTTCGTCCTTCACAAACTTTTGCTCCAAGAGAGCTGCGTCTCGGAAGAAGCCATCCATACGGCCATCGACAATCTTGGGTATCGCCTGTTCTGGCTTGCCCTCGTTGCGCGAGATGGTTTCAAGTGTTTCACGTTCCGCCGCCACCACTTCCGCTGGAACATCATCTCTGGTGAGATATTTGGGTCGGCTACTTGCGATATGTAAAGCAACATCATGTGCCGTCTTGGGGTCTCCGTTGCTGACTTCAACCAATACGGCATTAACGCCTCGCCCATTTTGTTGGTGAACGTATGCGTCAAGCACTGAACCGGGACTTGCCTCATATCTAATTACTTGACCCAAATCAATGTTCTCTTTAAGAGTGATCTTCATATTTTCAAGGTCAGTGGCACTCTCAGAAACAGCATCTTCTCCGTGAGCTAAGACCGATACGAGAATATTCTCAGCCAGTTCGCCAAATTGATCAGATTTAGCTACAAAGTCTGTCTCACACTTCAACTCCACGATCGCGGCGATATCGCCTGCAACCCGTGCTACAACAATTCCTTCACTATTTTCTCTATCGGAGCGGCTGGCACTCTTCGCCATCCCTTTTTCTCTGAGCCACTGGGCTGCAGCTTCGGGATCTCCATCATTTTCAACCAGCGCTTTCTTGGCATCCATCATGCCAGCACCCGTGGATTGACGAAGAGCTTGAACGTCCTTGGCGGTGAAATCTGCCATTGGATCTGGTGCACCTCTTTTATCGGTATTAGCGGACTAGTTTTCCTCGTTCGTTTCCGACGAGTCTTCGATTGTTGCTTCTTCAGCAACTTTCACTTCTGATTCAGACGTCACCTCTGCTGGAGGGTCGACGACCGGGGTTGCTTGGGCTGCCGGTTCTGCGGCAATTCGAGCCTCTCGCGCTGCAGCCTCGGCGAGTGCCTTTTGCGCAGCTTCGGCTTGTTCAACCGACACCCGCGCTTCTTGTTCAGGACTACGTTCCCCTGAAGCACTAGCGACTACACCTTTGCTCTCGGCGATGTAGCGACCTTCACGAACCGCGTCCGCTATCACTCGAGTCAACAACTCTGTGCTTCGGATCGCGTCATCATTTCCAGGGATTACATAGTCAATTAGATCAGGGTCGCTGTTGGAGTCTGCGACGGCGACGACTGGAAGTTTCAGGCGGTTGGCCTCCGCAACAGCTATATGTTCCTTGGGAGTGTCAAGCACGAACACTGCTTGGGGCAGCTTGTCCATGTTGCGCAATCCATCAAGATTCCGTTGAAGCTTGGTGAGTTCCCGACTCAGAAGCAAAGCCTCTTTTTTTGGCATGTTGTCGAAGTCACCGGCTGCCTGCATCCGTTCGTATTCAAGCATTTTGTCAACCCGGCCTCGAATGGTCCTGAAGTTAGTGAGCATGCCTCCGAGCCATCTTTGATTCACATACGGCATACCTGAGACTTTTGCGTATGTTTCAATCGGGTCTTGAGCCTGTTTTTTTGTGCCAACAAAAAGAACAGTTCCACCCTTCGCTACGGTGTCACGCACATAGGTATAAGCACTGTCCAACAAACCGATCGTCTGTTCAAGATCAATGATGTAAATGCCGTTACGTTCGCCCCACAGGTAGCGATCCATCTTGGGGTTCCATCGTCGAGTCTGATGGCCGAAGTGAACGCCTGCCTTGAGCAGATCTGACATGGTTACGACTGCAGCCATGATTTCTCCCCCCACGGTTAGATTGCTGCACCGAGATCGACACCGTGTTAAGACGGCGACCGTGAGGTCGTCTCAGCTGTGAGTGATAGTGGGCCCAAGTCGAGCCCGACGGTGCAGTCTAGCGACGCAGCTAGTAAAGCGGTCGTTAGGAGGACACCGATTGATTTGATCACTATCCGCGAGGGTGATGTTTTTTGTGCGTTTCTCGAAGCTGTTCTTTGCTCACGTGAGTATAAATCTGAGTCGTCGTTAAGTCGGCGTGGCCGAGTAGCTCTTGAACCGCTCTCAGATCGCCACCTCCGTCAAGGAGGTGGGTCGCATAGGTGTGACGAAACGCATGAGGTGACCTCTCTGTCAGACCCTTTGCCTTCAACAAGCGATGCAAGATGCGCCTGACGTCACTCCGCCCAATTCTGTTTCCCCTCTGGTTGACGAACAATGCTCTTGAGCTTCTCTCATGAGACGTATGGTCAACATCAAAGGTTTTACTTCCGTGAGGAATCCATAATTCAAGTAGGTCACAAGTAATCGCGTTAATAGGAACCAAGCGGTTCTTAGAGCCCTTGCCGATGACTTCCATAGTCAACCTCTCAAGGTTCAAACTGTCTTCGTTGAGACCACAAAGTTCTGCCACTCTTAACCCAGAGCCGTACAGGAGTTCAACAATCAAGCGATCACGAAGATCAAAAGCATTCTGCGGCGTCCCTTCATCGAATAGTTGATCAATTTCTGACCGCTGCAACGGTCGAGGAAGCCTCTGAGCTCCTTTGGGAGTCCTGACTTTAACTGTCGGGTCCTTAGCGACCAGTTTGTTCTTCAACGACCACTGGTAATACCGACGCAAAGCGGAAATACGCCGAGCCATTGTTTTCTGAGCGCGTCCGCTCTTTTGCATGCCGGCAATCCAACTGTCTACTTCATTACGACTAATAGCTTTGGGGGTCCGGTAGCCACTTTCCTCACTCCATCGAATGAAATCGTTTAAGTCTTGTCTGTAGGCCTTAATGGTCGCTGGCGAGGCAGCTGTTAAAAAACGAAGAAACTCGTCAACATTCCAGACGTCTCGACTCACACAATGAACGGTACCGACAGAGACGACATTCAGCCGACCATCTACACCACAGATAAACGCAATGCGGCACACTGTTCGGGCGACGAAACGGAATCCAAGACGAACTTACGTAGCAATTGACCTATTGCTGGCTCTGATAGGTGCATACTGCGGCTGTGGGTTATAACCCTTACCGAAAGCACACCGCAACGCAGTTCGATTATCTCCTCGTGGTAAGCGCAGGTCTTATCGCTGTTGGTTTCGTTATTTGGGGTCTTTTCGGGTAGGAGCCATGGTGTTTGATCTGGAGTCCGAAGACGGCTACGAGGTGCGTCGAGTTCAGCCATACCAGGCGACCAAGACTTACCTTTGCCCAGGTTGCAACAGGGATCTTCCGCCAGGACTAGGACACATGGTCGCGATTCCTCTGGATGCACCTGACCTCAGACGCCATTGGCACTTCGGCTGCTGGCGCGCCCGTCATAGACGAACACCGCGGGGCTAGCCCTTATAGAGACAATCTGTCCTTAGTTAGTAACGCTTTTCTTTTACGCGAGCTGCTTTACCGATGCGGTCACGCAAGTAATACAGCTTCGAACGGCGGACGTCGCCTACAGCGACACGTTCTATCTTGGCAACTGTCGGAGCATGCAGGGGAAAGGTTCGTTCAACTCCAACGCCAAAACTCAGTTTACGAACAGTGAAAGATTCTCTGATTCCTGAACCGCGTCGAGCTATGACGTATCCCTCAAAAAGCTGCGTTCTTTCGCGGTTACCTTCAACCACCCGCACGTGAACCTTTACCGTGTCACCCGGGCCGAACTCCGGATGGTCGGTTCTTAGCTGGGTTTGATCTACAAGATCGGTGCTGTGCATGGCGCACTTGCTCCTGGTGTGGGGTTCCAATTGAGGAACGATGGTGGGGCGGTGCCGCAATCTGCCTTCAGTAAAGATTGCAGATATCGCAACAAGAACGAATCATCATGCTAGCGGTCTGTTACTCCGAAACGAAGCGGTCATGGATGCTTATATCGAACTCGGCTAATAGGGAAAGCTCATCTCGCGATACTCCGCGACGTTCGAGAAGGTCAGGTCGCAACTCTGCCGTGCGGGCTATAGCCATAGCGAGCCGCCATCTTTCAACACGACCGTGATCACCACTGACAAGGATTTCAGGCACTTTGAGAGCACGGAACTCAGCGGGTCGCGTCCATTGCGGATATTCAAGCAAATCATCGCCAAAACTCTCTTCGGTGGTTGAGGAGTCATTTCCAAGAATTCCCGGTACGAGGCGGGCAACAGTCTCAATCACCACCATCGCCGCAAATTCTCCCCCTGCCAGCACGAAGTCACCGATTGAGAGTTCCTCATCAACAAGGTTGTCTCTAATTCGTTCATCCACTCCTTCGTATCGTCCGCATAGGAGCGAAAACCCGTCCATGCCAGCCAATTCCAAGGCCTTTTTCTGGTCAAAACGTGCGCCCCCTGGATCAAGCAAGATCAGCGGTTTGTGAGGATCGACTGCTTCCACTGCTCCGAAAACGGGTTCCGGCTTCAGAACCATCCCTGCTCCTCCCCCAAACGGTTTGTCGTCAACCGTTTTATGGGCATCTGTCGCCGTCATTCTTAGATCGTGAACACGAAGGTCGAGCAGTCCGGTTTGTTGGCCTCTACCCAAAACACTAAGCGTCGCCATTTCGTCAACTGCTTCCGGGAAAATCGTAAAAACATCTATGCGCATCTCATTAACCCAAATCAAACAAACCGTCTGGTACATCGACGGTGACTACGTTCCCTGCGAACTCGGTAACAAATGTAAGCGGTATTAAATGACCGGTATCTAACTCAAGAAGATCAGAGGCTGGGTTGGCTACCACCGCGGCTACCGTTCCACGATCAGTCCCGTCGAGTTCGCGAACGGTCGAGCCAATCAGTTCGTGGACCCACAAGACATCAGAGTCATCTATGGGAGACGCCATCAGAACTAGCCCACGCAAGGTCTCAGCCTGGGTCCGAGTCTCAATGCCACCAAACTGCACCAACCAACGATCTTGGTGCGGACGGGACGCTCCAACAACCAGCTCCCCTGCCGGGCTGACCAACGTACTTCCTGGGTTGAGCCGTTCGACTCTATTAGTAATAAGTCGGACGACGACCTCACCGCTCGTTCCATGAGCCCGACCGATAGTTCCGATTTCGAGTAGTTCCTCAGCATGTGACATTGCTTGGCTCGTTACCTAGCCGAATCCGATTTCAGTCGCTGAAGTCGACCTCAACATCAACGCCGTCTTTGACCGCTGCTGCCCTAACCAACGTACGAATTGAGTTAGCTACACGGCCACGTTTTCCTATTACCCGGCCAATGTCTTCCGAGCTCACTTTGGCCATAAGACTGATCTTCGTATCACTCTCTTCAATCTCAAGCTCAACCTGGTCGGGGTGTTCGACGAGCTGTGCAATGAGGTAGAGAAGTACCTCTTCGGCAGTAGTTCCTTCTTGTTCCGTCATGACTGCTCCTCATCGTCGGTGGATTCGTCATCTTCGACAACCGCCACCTCATCGTCGGTGGATTCGTCATCTTCGACAACCGCCACCTCATCGTCGGTGGATTCGTCATCTTCGACAACCGCCACCTCATCGTCTTGTGAAGTTTCCTCGACCTCTAGGTCTTCACCTTTAGCTTCATCGGAATCATTCGACTCGGACACCGGTGCACTGGGTTCCGATTTCTTCACGGAAGATTTCGTCTTAGGGGTCGGCGGAACCGGTGGTACGAACTGTTCACCTTTGTAGTCGGCCCACGCGCCTGAAATCTTTAGAAGTTTTTCAACGGTTTCGCTGGGTTGCGCTCCGTTTTGAAGCCAATGAACGGCACGTTCATTGTCGATTTTGACAACCGAAGGCTCCAGACGGGGCTGATAGGTACCAATAATTTCAATGAAACGCCCGTTTCGCGGCGATCTGCTGTCAGCTGCAACAACTCGATAGGTTGGTTGCTTTTTCTTGCCCATGCGCATTAGGCGCAGTCGTACGGCCATAGTTATTTAGGTCTCTCCGGGGTCATCTTGTCGAACTAGTTCACCACTCGGCGTCGCCGGCCCGAGGGTCGGTGGAGCGGTAAGGGAAGGCATTGCTTTAAGCCAGTAGGAAAGCCTACCGGTCTCGGGGCCCAACGAACACGCTCACCATCAAGGTCATCTCATTGACCTGGGAGCGTGAGGTCAAGATCAGCTACGTTGAGCTTTGGCACATTGGGATCGTCCTTAGGTTGAACTCGACTATTTCCCGCTTTCTTAGAGCCCTTTTTCCCCTTCTTTGCTTTCTTTGCTTTCGATTTACGTGAATTGGTCTTAGACCCCAGGCCGGCCATACCTTTCATTGTCTTACGCATCTCTTTGAACTGTTTGAGCAAGTTACTGACTTGAGCCGGCGTCGTACCGCTCCCGTCCGCTATCCGTGTGCGGCGAGAACCGTCAACAACATCAGGGTTGCTGCGCTCATTTGGGGTCATCGAAAGAACGATCGCTTCCAACCGGTCAATCTCCCGTTCATCAATGCTTGCGTCCTTCATTTCCTTCGGTACCCCGGGCATCATCGACATGATGCTTGAGAGGTCGCCCATTTGCCGTACTTGGCGGAGCTGATCAACGAAATCATCAAGTGTAAATGTTCCTTCAAGGAGCCTCTGGGCTGCTTCTTCGGCCGCTTCTTGTTCGAAGACTTCCTCGGCCTTTTCGATGAGCGTCAGAACGTCACCCATTCCAAGGATGCGTTCAGCCATCCTGCCGGGGTGAAACTGGTCAAAATCTTCAAGCTTCTCGCCGGTCGAGGCAAAAGCTATGGGTCGGCCCACCACTTCCTTAACCGAAAGGGCTGCACCGCCTCGGGCATCACCGTCAAGTTTGGTAAGGATGATCCCATCTAACTCGAGAGTCGCGTGGAACGCTTCAGCCGTGTTAACCGCATCCTGACCTGTCATCGCGTCGACCACTAGGAAAGTGTGATCAGGTTCTACCGCATCCGAAATCTGCGCTATTTCGTCCATTAACGCACTGTCAATAGTTAAACGACCTGCAGTGTCGACAATGAGAACGTCTCGCCCGGTTAGATGTGCTTCTTCCAAGCCCTTTCGCGCCGCATCTATGGCGTTGGTCGCGGAACTGGAAACAGGAATGTCTATCTGTTGGCCCAGCGTCTCCAACTGTTCAACAGCAGCCGGACGTTGCAGGTCAGCTCCGACAAGCAGGGGGTTTCTTCCCTGGGATTTAAACCAGCGAGCCAATTTCGCCGACGATGTGGTTTTTCCAGAACCTTGCAAGCCAGCCATGAGGACAACAGTCGGGGGGTTCTGTGAATAAGCGAGCTGAAAGGATTCTCCACCCAAGATTGTCGTGAGTTCCTCGTTTACGATCTTCACAACCTGTTGTCCGGGAGTCAAGCTCTGCGTGACTTCACTATCGAGGCATCGGGTTTGGGTTCGCTCCACGAAACGTTTTACGACATTGAAGTGAACGTCGGCTTCTAATAGGGCCAGGCGAATTTCACGCATGGCTTCAGCCACATCGCTCTCATTTAGGCGGCCCTTTCCTTTTAGGCGGCCAAGAATTCCATCGAAACGATCTGTAAGTGATTCGAACATAGGCTTGGTCAGGCTATCTGCCCTAGTTTGTTGCCCTTGTTGAGGTTTCTAATCATCGCCAAATAGTGCTTCTACAAATGACTCTGGGTCGAAGTCGACTAAGTCAAGGTCACCTTCTCCTAACCCGACCAGCTTCACTGGCAAGTCCAGTTCCCTTTCAACCGCAAAGACAATTCCGCCCTTTGCAGAGCCATCAAGCTTGGTCAGGACAACTCCGGTTACACCTACGGCCTCAGTGAACTCTTTGGCTTGGCTGAGTCCGTTCTGGCCTGTTGTGGCATCTATCACCAATAGGACTTCGGAAACTTGGCCCGGCTCACGATCAGCCACTCGCCGAACTTTCGCAAGCTCCTCCATCAGATTAACTTTGTTGTGAAGACGTCCCGCCGTGTCTGCAAGGACAACGTCAACTTCGCGAGCTAGAGCAGCTTCAGCCGCGTCGTAAATCACTGAACTCGGATCAGCGCCCTCGCTTCCGCGAACGAAATCAGCTCCGCAATTGTTAGCCCATTTTTCAAGTTGTTCAGCGGCAGCGGCTCGAAATGTGTCACCTGCCGCGAGTAACACATTCAGGCCATCATCAGTCAGTCTGCGCGCGACTTTGCCAATCGACGTCGTTTTCCCTACACCGTTAACCCCAACAAACAGCCATACAGGCACTGTCCCTTTCGACGCAGTTAAAGACAATTCTCTATCTCGGGAAAGGTCGTTTTTCATCTGCGCCTTCAACGCCTCGAGTAAATCGGTTCCTTTCTCTAGCTTCTCCGCTTCAGCCCTATCTTGAAGCCTGTTGACCAAGTCCAACGTGGTGTCCACTCCAACATCAGCCAGTATCAGTACTTCTTCGAGCTCTTCCCACATCGAAGAATTAACTGGTCCTCCACGAATACCGCTTAGCCGAGCTGAAATCATTCCCCGTGCTTTAGATAATCGTTCGCGCATCGAACCGGAAGGAACCCCCTCCTCGTGGACTGAAGTCTCTCTCATTTCGTGAACGTCATCGCGGTCGTCGAAGTGTTCGAAAGCTCGATCTTCTTCTAATTCGGTTCCTATCGAAGGGGTTCGCCGGCTCCGCTGGCTATTTGTCCAAGTTCGGTGAACCCAAGGCAAAAGGGCCAGTGACAGCATCACCGCAACAAAAACAATTATGAGTAAGGACGTATTCACCGTGACTGAAAGCTACAAAACAATTCGAGACTTCGTCGGCATCGAAGTTAGGAAGCAACCTTTTCGCTTAATACTCGAGAGGAACCGCCCGGAGCCATCGATACGCCATAGAGAACATCAGCCGCCTCCATTGTTCGTTTCTGATGAGTGACGATCAATAGTTGAGCCTCCTGCCGGAATTCAGATACGAGATCAAGGAACCTGTGCAGGTTGATGTCGTCAAGGGCTGCTTCAACTTCATCCATTACATAGAACGGGGAAGGGCGACTGCGGAAGATGGCGAAAAGGAATGCCAGAGCTGTCAAAGAGCGCTCGCCCCCAGATAGCAAAGAGAGTTTTCGCACGTTCTTTCCAGATGGCTTTGCTTCCAACTCAATACCAGTTTCGAGCATCTGATCAGGGTGCGTCAGACTTAATTTCCCTTCACCACCCGGGAAAAGGGTGGAAAAGATCTGCTTAAAATTGTCTGCTACGTCTCTGAATGCAGCCTCAAAGACGTCAACTATTTCAGCGTCGACAGCGGTAATGACTTTATTTAATTCTCTTCGACCACTCCGAACGTCTTCCAATTGTTCTGCAACAAAGTCGTGCCGCTCTTTAAGCGCTTCATATTCCTGCAACGCCAGCGGGTTTATAGGACCCATTCGACGCAGATCACTCTCGAGTTCTCGAACACGCGCTGCCGGAGTGACAGATTCGCCCAGCGTCGGCTCCGGCGCATCCAAAGCCTCGTCCGCGTCAGCATTCAAATCATTGCGAAGCATTTCTCGCAAGTTGTCGACCTTAAATCTGCGCTCAGTTTCTAATATCTCATTGGACGCTGAAGTCTCTTGTATTTCGGTCAATCTTTTCTCAAGAGATGACCTCTCTCCGCGGAGCCCTTCTAAACGATCGGCGACAAGCCTCACTTCTGCTGACAATTCGGTGCGTCTATCGCGTAACGATCCGACCTCTTTTTCTAAGGCTCCAAGTCGCTGTTCAAGCAGGCCACGTAAAGCTGTGAGAGCCATCAAGGATTCTTCGACTCGTCCGAGCTGGTCCTTTTTTTCGGTCGCTTCCTGATCATTCGCTGAAAGTAAACTGCTGATCTCATTTCTACGGTCTTCAACTCGTTTGCGTTGTTGTTCGAGCGCCTTTTCGTTCGTTTCAAGCTCTGCGCGGGCTTGAGCAGCTGCTCGGATCCGGCCTTCCAAATCCCGTCTTTGCGTGTGGGCATCAGTAACTGCCGACCTCTCTAAAGTCTCGGCTGCTTCCAGTTCGAGTAGGCGCCCTTCCAGTTCAGTCACCCTGGGTTGATCTCGTTCTAATGCTTGGCTTAGCTCAGCTATCCGCGTCTCAAGGATTTTTCGCTCCGAATCCAAATCTCGGCGCTGACGTTGGACCGTGTCAATTCCATCAGCTGATCGCGTCAATAGATCATCGTTGCCTTCGAGCTGAGATAGTGCTTCAGAGAACCGAACTTGGGTATCTCGTTGTCTGGATTCCGCCACTTCCCGTTCTACCTCTGCAGCTTCTCTCCTAGCAGTGGCCAACTGAACTTCGTCTCGTGCGTCTTCTAGGGCAGCGATAGTAGAAGCGTTGTCTCCAGACCTGACACTCCATCCATTGGGTCCGCAACAATGCCCGCTTGCCGTCACAACTGTTAGTCCAGGATGCTGTTCAGCAAAGTCCATTGCTTCCGACCATCCGCCTGCAACGCATACGGCAGTGGCTAGTAGGGAATCGAGAAGCGGTTCAAGCTTGGGTGTTTTCCCAGTGACGCGTTCGCGAAGAAGGTCCCCAGATTCCGGTCTTTCCGCAACCGCATAAGGGCTTTTTATTGCCAGGACTGAGCCGCTTGCTTCAGACGCGCCCAGCCGTTCTAACGCAATTCTGGCCGTCCTTACATCTTCGACAACCACAGACGCAAGAACTGACCCGAGCGCTGCTTCGACTGCTGTTTCCCAGCCCACTTCAACATCAACTAATTCACCCAAGACACCTACAACACCCTCAATTTCTTGAAGTTGCTGGAATCCCGAACTTTCGCGGGCAGCTGCTATAGCTAATTCAAGGGCTTCAACTCTTGCAGACCAGGTCTGTTCATCTTTCGTTGCTGATTGTTGTTCATCGACTACAGCGCCCAAAATCTCTGCAGCAGAGTCCGCTTCATTTTGGGTCTGATCTACGTCTTGGACCATGGCTGCTTCGACACTCGAAGCTGAGGCCAGACTTAGCTGCAATTGATCAAGATGTTGTTCTGCCTCAGAGATTTCAGCGGTCAGTTGTTCTACCCGCTTGGTGAGGCGATCGTATTCCGCTGTGAGCCGCTCAAGCCCTCGTGTTAGCGGACCCAATTCACCTTTTACTTCGGCCGCTCTTTTGGCTGCATCGAGTCCAACAAGCGGAGCATCAATTTCCAACGAGTCTGCCTCATCGGCCAACTGTGTCTCAGTCTCGCAAAGCTCGACAAGTTGTCCCTTAATAATCTCCTCACGGGTCGTTATGTCAGCGAGCTCATCTGACAATCGCGATGATTCCGCTTCAAGCGTCAGAGCTACGTCAGCAGCAACAAGCGACCCTCGGTCTCGTTCCGTCGTTCGGGAACGTTCATCGACTAGGGCAATCAATCCCCGACATCTCTCTCTGAGAGACTCGACTCTGGGTAGCAAGTCCATACCCTGATCACCAGCTGCTGCCAGTTGTGCTTCCGAAGCTGTTATCTCGATATCGAGTCCCTCTAGTTCTCCACGCACCCTCACTTGTTCAGCCTTAGTTTCCAAGGTCTGTTCTTTTGCTGCCTCTTGGGCCGTTTCAAGAGTTCGAATTTCCTTGCCTGTCAGATAGAGCCGGATTGACCTGAGTTCCTCGGCTACCGATCCGTGGCGTTTTGCCGCGTCTGCTTGTTTTTCGAGCGGACGTAACTGGCGACGTACTTCTTTTTGGAGGTCTTGGAGGCGCGTCATGTTGGCTTCAGTCGCCGCTAACCGACGCTCTGCTCGTTCTTTTCGCCGCCGATATTTGAGAATTCCTGCTGCTTCTTCAACTATCGCGCGTCGATCTTCTGGCCTTGAATTTAGAACCTGGTCTATCTGACCCTGAGCCACAATGACGTGTTGTTGTCTACCCACTCCGGCATCGCTTAAAAGTTCTTGAATATCAAGCAGACGACAGGGAACTCCATTAAGTGAATACTCAGAATCTCCTGAGCGATACAAGGTCCTTGCAACAACCACCTCTGTGAACTCGATTGGCAAAGAGCCCGAGGAGTTATCAATCACAAGACTGACCTCAGCGCGCCCAAGCGCGGGACGATCAGGGGTGCCGGCAAAGACGACATCTTCCATTTTTCCTGATCGCACCGTGCTCGGCCCCTGAGCACCTAGAACCCACGCCACAGCGTCGACAACGTTGGATTTGCCGCTGCCGTTAGGACCAACAACGACCGTCACCCCTGGCTCGAATTCCAACACTGTTGGGTCAGCAAAGGACTTGAAGCCCTTCATGGTGAGCGACTTTAGAAACACTAGTAATGACCTACCCGGAGAACGACGCAGCGCCACTGACACCAGCGGCACTCCGACATCATGCCCTCTAGCTGACCCTCATTGGTTGACCCTTAGCCAGGTATTTGATTTACCCGAAAGTTTTGCCTTCTAAACCTGATAATCGCAGTAATAGTGGGTAGATCCACCAACCCTCGCTGTAAGGACATTCCCACGGCCATTCTTACTTCGTTCCCCACCTCGACCGTATACCTCTAGATACTCGTCATATCCTCCAGGTTGACCGAAAACATCGCAGCTTCCGTCAAGACCAACTCCACGATGTTTCACGGCATTGTGGATCGTCTCAACAATGGCTCTATATAGCCTGCGTATTTCTTGGGTAATTAGCTGATCCGCGATTCTGTCGTGGCGAAGTAACGCTGCGTGAAGAATTTCGTCGCTGTAGATCGGCCCTAACCCAACGATGAACGTTCGGTCCATCAAAAGCGGTCGTAATTTGGTGTCGTGTTTCAACAGCCGACTTCCGAAGTCAGTCCACGAAATTGGCTCATCAACCGGATCGAACCCGAGCTCTATAACTTCAGGAAAAACTTGGCTCATCACTTCATCGTCAACCAACGTCACGGTTGCGCTTTTGTCATTATCGATGAGCCGCAGCTGACCTTTCTGGGTAAAGCCGATAATTAACTGAGTATCTGGCTCTCGAACATCTTTATTGGCGGCTCTTTGTAATGATCCTCCGCCACCAAGGTCGATAACCAACGATTGGCCATTCCCTACTCCCAAGCAAAGCAGCATGCCCCTACGTTTCACAGACGAAATCTTTCGCCCGGATAACGCTTTAGTCAGACCTGTTTTGTTGGCCTGACCCGGGATCAGCCGTTTAGGTCCGATCACGTCTATTTCTTTGATTTTCAAACCACCCACTTCCCGATCTAGGTCACGGCGAGCGGTTTCAAGTTCAGGCAGTTCCAACATGGTTAGATTTTCCTTGGTTGGTTGATTTGTTGACCTCTTTGGCTAATTGGAGTTCGATCCAAGCCTCGTCGGCAGCGGCTTGTTCAGCTTGTTTCTTTGAAGTTCCTTGACCTCTGCCATGCACTGAACCTGCGAACGAAACCTCGGCGTAGAACCGTTTATCGTGGTCAGGTCCACTCTCCTCTAGGGCATAGGACGGAGAGTCACCGTAAATACGAACCACAAATTCCTGTAATCGTGTTTTCGCGTCTCCAATACCTGGGTCGATAGATACTTGCTCTATTCGTTCACTCAACGCCTCGACGATGAATTTTTCAGTCGGATCAAGTCCTCCATCGAGATACATAGCCCCCAGGAGAGCTTCAAATGCGTCGCACAAGAGCGAAGCTTTCTCTCGACCCCCGGATCGGTCTTCACCTACCCCCAATAGCAAGGCGTTTCCTAGTTCGTAGTTCCCAGCTGCTTCGGCGAGACTTGCTGCGTTCACGACAGCAGATCTTGCCTGGGCGAGCTCACCCTCACTCCATTCTGGGTGCGCTCGATACAAGTGATTTGTTATGCAATGTCCCAGTACTGCATCACCCAAAAGTTCGAGCCGTTCATTTGACGGTGAATCATCGCGTTCGGCACACCAACTTCGATGAGACATAGCCAGCAAAAGCAAGTTGCTGTCACTGAAGGAATATCCAATTCGGTCAGCTAACGCCAGGAGTCGGTCTTGGGACCTCAAAGTGTCAACCAATTCGGGCCATGACGTAATCAATTGCGTCGCGCACAGTTTTTAGGTCCTCGAGGTCCTCATCTTCGATTCGAAAGCCCACGGTGCGTTCAGAAAGCTCTTCCTCAAGACCCTCTACGAGTTCAATGAGGGCAAGCGAGTCCGCTTCAAGGTCGTCCACGAAAGAAGATGATTCTGCAATTCGACTGGGGTCTATCTCAAGGATGTCTGATAGCTGGTCGCGAATGATGGCGAAGACACCATCTCGGTCAGGTGGGCTCTGTTCAACATGTGTTTCAGCGGGCACCGGAGACTCCTACGCGACTGGTTTACGTTGAACTCACCATAGCAGATGGCACAAATTGACCACTTTAAGTAGTTTTAATTACTTAAATAACCCTCTGTGTGGTTTTCGTTCCTCTTTAGAGGCTGATAGCCGCGGTCAATTCTCCAACTAAATCGCGCTCAACCATGTCCTGTGCGACCTTGCATGCGTTCAATATGGCAGTCGGGCCTGCTGAACCATGACTGATTATCGCTACACCGTTAACCCCAAGCAGCATGGCTCCTCCAACGGCGTCAGGATTAAGTTCCGCCGCGATTGGTGCGAGGTGACCCAACGCCTGAGCCCCTACTTCTGCAGCATCATCAGCGCTGAGGGCTGAAACGATCTGATTCACAAGGAACTGGAGCGTTCCTTCCAAGGTTTTCAGAATGACGTTTCCAGTAAATCCATCGGCAACGAGTACATCCACGTCGCCATCTAGAACGTCACGTCCTTCAACATTTCCAATGAAATTGATGGTCGAATCATCAGCCAGCAGGTGGTGTGCTTCTTTAACCAACTGGTTACCTTTTTCAGGCTCTTCACCGATGGAAACCAAACCAATACGAGGTGAAGCGACTTCGTATCGTACCTGCGTAAATGCTGACCCCATTCGAGCAAACTGGTGCAACCAGTCGGCTTGACAGTCAGCCATGGCACCAGAATCAAGCAAAATCTTCGGTGCCCGTCCCGGAACAGGGAGCGTGGTCGCGATCGCAGGACGATTCACCCCCTTAATTCGTTTCATTCGCAATAAGGCAGCTGCTGCGACAGCGCCGGTGTTTCCTGCGCTCACCATGGCTGAAGCGTGTCCGTCTCGAACGCATTCTGCGGCGCGCACTATGGACGAATCCTTTTTCGTTCTTACTGCTCGGCCTGGTTCATCATCCATCTCGATTACTTCGAGAGCTGGATGCAGCGCAATACCGTCATAGTTCTGGATCTTTGCGGGATCTCCAACTAGTTCAACTGGAATACCACTACTAAGTGCCTCACGTACACCATCGACAATGACGGAAGGCGCGTTATCTCCGCCCATTGCGTCAACGACGATGGGCTTCACGACGATTTCGCTTTTCCGCTAGTCAACTTCGACAGCTTGGCGACCCGCATACCAGCCGCAATTACCGCAGACCCGATGCGGCAATTTTGCCTCAGAACATCGCGGACAGGAACTACGCGAGGACGGGCGAAGCTTCCATGCGGCAGCACGACGACTGCGCGTTTTTGACTTGGAGGTCTTTTTCTTCGGGACAGCCATCGTCAACCTCAGGAAATTGGCTCAGCGTGATTCACTAAGCAAGCGAATATAACTCCGATTTGGTGCCAATGACCGCGGTCAATAAGCGGCACTACGCCTCGGTGTGAAGTGCGTCAGAAGTAGCGACACAGACAAAAGAGGTTACCCGAAGAGGAATCGACCTCCTACCGCGACCTCGCCTATCACCGTTGAGCTTTATAAAGGCAATTTCTTTATTCGTCTTCGAAAGTAAGGTCGTCCAGTGCCGCCCATCGCGGATCCTTGGATTCCTTGCGGTCTTGATCTTCATCGGAGTTGTTATCTGAAGTTTGGTACGCAGGTGCCGCCGCCAAACATTCTTCAGGTGCGGCACAGCGGATCACTCCAACAGGAAGTTCAAGTAATACGGCATCTCGAATCATTGGCTCTAAATCGATGAACTCTTCGCCGAGTTTGTAGGACTCTCCCTCCCGAGGGTGTTCCTCAAATAACTCTTCGACTTCGGCTACCGCGCAACCATCAACTTGGCGCAGACAACGCGAGCACTCAGCATTCCAATTGACCGACACTTTGCCATTGACGGCAACTCCTCCTCGTATTGGATCAATGAGGAGATCGACCAGAACGACTTCATCGGGAGGAAGGGAGATGTCGCCAACCTGCAACGGGCTATCTAGGTCTTGCAACAGAGAGGCTCGAACTTCGACCTTCCATTTTCGGATGGGATCGAGACGTTGAAGCCTCTCCAGCGGGAAACGGAGCTCGGGATGTGGACTCGCGTCTCTCAACTCTCATCCTGGTCAAAAACTTCAGGGCCTGAAGTACGTTCCCGCTCTGGTTCTTCGGGTTCCGCCGCTGTGATCGTTGGCTGTAACCGTGTCCTGGCGTTCGTCACCGCTCCTTGAACCTTCTCTAGGGCATCAGCAAACTGCTCGAGACGTTGGTCGCAATAGTCGTCGACTTCATGTTGCCTTCTTCGAGCTTGAGACTCCGCTTGTTCCACCATTTGTCGGGCTTTGCGTTCAGCTGATCGAACGACTTCGGTTCTCTGCACCATCTGAGCTACCCGAGTTCGAGCCTCCTCAATAACTAACCCCGCGTCGACCCTCGCCTTCGAGAGAAGGTCCTCGCGTTCTTTCAGCAGCCACCTTGCTTCTCGGACTTCTTCGGGCAACTCTAATATTGCGGCTTCTAACAACTCGATAATCTCATCTCGACTGACCATGACAGATGTTGATAGGGGCATCGGTCTGGCGGCATTGATGACATCGATAACCCGCCGCACCAGAGCTTCGACACCCGGACCGCTTAACGGCGCGGCATCAGTCACTTGGGCATCTTCTCTCTGAGTCGCTGCGCAATGGATTCGGGTACAAGATGGGAGCAGTCGGTTCCAAAGGCAGTGATATCACGTATGTACTTCGACGCTATGAACGCGTTTTCACTTGTTGATGGCAAAAATAATGTTTCGACACCACTTACGGATTTGTTCATCTGGGCCATCTGGAGCTCGGACTCGAAGTCTGCTGATCCTCTTAGCCCTTTGATGATGAAGTCAACTTCTAAGCGACGAGCCAAATCGACTACCAACTCACCGAACTGGACAACTTCGACGTTGCCCAAATGCTCACATGCATCTGTGAGCATTTCTACCCGTTCTTGATCGGTGAAGAATGGTGAGGACTTCTGAGGATTCCTCATTGCCGCAACTATTACGTGGTCAAACAGGCGACTTGCAGTCGCACAGATCTCCATGTGGCCGTTGTGGACAGGATCAAACGAGCCTGGGTACAGAACCTTGACCACGAGTGTCTCCTCGCCTAACGCTTCGGGCTACTTGAAACGGTACCGACCCTGAAGGGAATCCTCCACTGTCAATAGTCCAAATCTGCACAAATCAAGACATTTTTGTTTCACTAGGTCTCAAAATGGTCACGACAGCCTTCCCATAGGTTTTGCTCCGCACCACTTCCCAGTCAGGGAAAATGCTAAGCGGCGTGTCGCTCTCAGCAACTATCAAAGCTTTTCCTGCCACCTCCAGCAGCTCATTCCAAGCCTCAAAGCCATAGGGCGGGTCTGCTAACACTAAATCGACCTCAAGAGATCGGAGTCGTTGAACCGAATCTCCATGGATCACCTGACCTTCCAATCCGAGACTCTCCAAGTTCTCACTGATAGTTCGACAGGCTGTCAGGTCATTGTCGACGAAGGTTGCCTCAAGCGCCCCACGCGATAAGGCTTCCAGGCCCAGCGCTCCGGAACCAGCGAACAAATCAATCACACGGGAGCCAGCAGGTAATCCCAAGCTAAACAACATGTTGAAGATTGCTTCGCGCGCTCGTTCGGACGTAGGGCGGGCTTTATCGTTTTGAGGCGCCAATATTCGTCGCCCACTCAATTCGCCTCCGACAATGCGCATGGGATGACAATAACGGCACACTGTTGGTATGCAGGTTCCCGAATCAATTATCTGCGTTGATTGTGGCGGCTTGTGTCGTCGAATTAGCTACGAAGAACCCGACGAAGGGTTTCAACCCGGTGATGTAGTTGCTTACCGATGCCGAGACTGTCTTGACCGTTGGGACATAGTGGTCGAAGACGAGTAGAGCAGATGCCGCTTACCCTCTCAGTAGGTTCTCCGCGTCATCATCACGACGCTCCACAAACCACCGGATCTCATCTTCAAACAAGAGGTGGTGTTCAAGCGAGCCTCTCTCATCTACTAGCTCTGCTGCCAAGTCACGAGCGCGTTCGACCCACACCCGATCTCTCGCCAGTGAGGCCAGTTTAAGGTCGTTTCTACCCGATTGCCTTTGCTCGAATATGGTCCCTTCGCCTCGAAGTTCGAGATCACGCTCAGCCAGAGCGAACCCATCATTCGACTCTTCGAGGGCGGTTAGACGTTCTGTAGCGTCTTCTGAGATCTCATCGGTGGCAACCAAGAAACAGGTTGACTGATGGCTGCCTCTACCCACTCGCCCTCGAAGCTGGTGAAGCTGCGCTATCCCAAACCGGTCGGCTGACAAAATGATCATGGTCGTAGCATTTGGAATATCGACGCCGACTTCGATGACAGTTGTAGCAACCAAAACATCGAGCTGGCCTTCTCGAAACGCCGCCATCGTTTGATGTTTTTCGACAGCATCTAGACGGCCATGCAAGAGTCCGACCCTCAGATCTGAGAGCACTCCAGTGATCAATTCTTGTCGGGTGCTCTCAGCTGAACTCGCATCCAACTTGTCGCTCTCTTCGATCAACGGACATACGACGTAGGCTTGACGGCCTTGTGTAACCTCGGAATGAACGTGGTCCCATACTTGTTCAACGTCTTGAGATACCCAGGACGTCACGATTGGGGATCTGCCTGGTGGCAGTTCATTTAGGGTGGATACGTCTAGGTCTCCATAAACAGTCATCGCTGCCGTGCGAGGTATGGGGGTAGCGGTCATAACCAATAAGTGAGGCCATTTACCATCATCACGGCCCCGTTCTCTGAGAACAGCCCTCTGTTCGACACCAAACCGGTGTTGTTCATCGACGACGACAACACTCAGCGAGGAAAAGTTAATTCCCTCTTGGATTAGAGCGTGCGTACCAATGACTAAATCAACCGATCCATCTTCCATTCCTTTGACGACGCGTCGACGGTCACTCCCGGTCACTCCGTTCGTCAACAACTTTATTGACAGTGGCCTTATGCCGGTCAGAGTTGTTGGGTCCGCTACTTCTAGACCTTTAGCAAGCTCATAGAGGTTTATGTAGTGCTGTTCCGCTAGCACCTCTGTCGGGGCCATAAGAGCACCTTGGTGTCCTTCTGCAACCGCTACCAGTAAGGCGTGCATGGCTACCAAAGTCTTGCCGGCCCCAACGTCTCCTTGGAGCAGCCGGTGCATGGGCTGATCAGAATTTAAGTCCGAGCTTATTTCCGCCATCGTCCTTTGCTGTGCAGCAGTGAGGGCAAACGGCAAACCGTCGACGAATTTGGTCACCAAAGGATCATCAACTTTGTGTTTCACACCCAAAGCACGATCAAGACGTCGCATCTTGCGCATACGCAGAACTAGCTGAACTCTCAATAGTTCGTCGAGGACCAAACGGTCTCTCCCATTCAAAACATCTGACATTGAAGCGGGTTGGTGAATCGCCTCGAACGCTTGCATCCGGTCGAGTAAGCCCAATTCCTGCAAATACTTTGGGGGGAGCGGGTCCACAATGCTTCTGCTTTGGCAACGACGCAAGGCCTCGGTAGACCAACGTCCTATATCCCACGTAGTAAGACCCGCTTTACCTGATTGGGGATATATCGCCACAATTCTCCCCGTGCGGTCTCCAACCAAGTCGACCAAGGGGTTGGTCATTTGGAGATGACCGCGATACAGATCGACCTTGCCGAACAACGCAACCGTTAGCCCCTGATCAAGTTGCTTTGAGCGCCATGCCTGATTGAAGAAAACTAGTTTCAAACTCCCGGTCTCATCAGAAAGGGATGCCTCGACAATCGATTTCCTATTTCGGGTCCTCCGCGACGTGACGCTTTCAATATCTCCCACAACCATGACTTGTTGGCCGGGACACACATCAACAAGCTTGGCTTCATGACTTCGATCGATGTAGCGGCGTGGATAATGAGTCAACAAATCGAAAACCGAGTGAATCTGAACTTCTTCCAACGAGGCTCGTCGTTGCTCACCAACTCCTTGCAACTGGTCGACGCTTATAGCGTCGAGTTCACGAAGAGAGATCGGTTCCGTCATTCGACCCCGAAGAAGAACGGGTAGTGACTTTGTCCGCCATTGTGAATCTCAGTTTCAACGGTTGGCCTGTTCTCTGTCACCCACTCCGTAATTGCCCGAGTGTCAGCATCGCTTGCACCTTCACCAACAATCAGCGACAAGATTTCGCTCTCTTCACCAATGAGCTGGTTTAACAGATTCGTAGCTGCTTCCACCAGAGTGGTACCCATTGCGCACACACCATTCCGGTCGAGGCCTATCCAATCACCCTCTCCGACCTCCCCGACTGGTGTGCTACTTGATCGGACTGCTTGAGTCACCTCACCTACGTCAACTCCGGAAGCGATCTCTAACATCGTCTCGGCGTTTTCGGTCGCGGTTGTCTGGGGGTCATAACCCAATAGTGAAGCGAAACCTTCAGGCACTGACGTGGTTGGAACTACTACAACAGTTTTCGCTGTTTCGTCGTCGACGGTTCGAGCAACAGCCACAATGTTTGAGTTATTTGGCAGGATCACTATTTGCTCTGCTGGGGCACGCTCTACCGCCTCCAAGAGTTCTGAGGTGGAAGGATTCATGCTTTGCCCACCCAACACAAGTTCTTGAACTCCCAGACTGTGAAAAATTCGTCCAATTCCAGGGGCCGGGGAAACAGCAACTACGGCACAAGGAACCTCTGGCGACACCGCTAGGTCATCTGCTTTCCCACTCGCAGCGGCTTCGCGAACCCACCGTTCTTCCATTACTTCCTCAGCTAGGTCGGTCACCCTGATGCGCTGCGGTCGACCGACTTCGATGCCGGCCTCTATGGCCGGGCCGATGGCATCCGTGTGGATATGGCAATTCCAAAGTCCGTCACCACCAACAACGACGATTGAGTCACCAAGGCCCGCCCACACGTTCTTGAATCCCTCAATGGCTTCATCTGGGGCATTCAGCAGGTACATAACTTCATACCGAAGTTCAGAGATTCCCTCCTGTTGATTCACACCAACCGTTGCATGCGCTATCTCTGTTGAGTTCTCTGCTGCTGGAAGGTCACGACCATCTAATACATGCAAAATTGCGTGCAGCAAGAGAAGAAAACCTGCTCCTCCTGCGTCTACCACCCCTGCTTCGCGCAGCACACTCAGCTGCTCCGGAGTTCGTTCTAGGGCAGCCTCACCTTCTGCTAGGGCATCTTCTACCACCTGCAAGATGGCACTAGTTTCTGCCGCATCTCGAGCTGCTCGAGCAACCTCACGCACCACAGTCAAGATGGTCCCCTCAACTGGTTTCATAACAGCACCATCAGCGGCAACACTTGCTTCGGTTAACGCACTGGCTAAAACGTCTCCGTCTATTTCGTCTGCTTGGGCAAAACAATTGCTCATCCCTCGCAACACCTGCGACAAGATCACACCCGAATTGCCGCGTGCCCCCATCAGAGAACCATGAGATAAGGCAGCACATACAGCTTCTCGATCATCGAAATCGACTGCTTCCATCTCCTCTAGGACTGACCCCACAGTCAGGAACATATTGGTGCCTGTGTCCCCATCAGGAACTGGGTATACGTTGAGTCGATTTACGAACTCTTTATGAGCTTCTAAAGCATCGTGAAATGCTGATACGACTTCCACGATCTGTTTTGTGGCCAAGAAAGAGACTGTTTCCACAGAAGCCGATGCTACCTGTGACAGGCACTACCACTAGGTGACCAAACCTAAAGCCGATGTTCCCCCCAACCCGATCATTCACTTGCTAAGTTGTGCCCGCTTCACTAACCGACATAGGGTCGCCATAGAAGCTTGTGCCAAATAACGAACTTCGAGTTCAGGAGTAATACCGGAGGCCAGCAGTGCAAGGTGTCGTAAAGTCATATGACCCTCAGTCCAAGACGGGCGTACTCGTCGACGATGTTGACCGCACTGAGTACGACTTGGCCTTAGATGCACTCGAAGACTCAATCTTTCGAATGGTACGACAGGGGCAAAGGGTCATCTTCGACCTGAACGAACAAGGACTAGCTACTCAGCTTCGACTGGGTAGTGAAGTTGACCTTGGTACACCCGATTGGATCACTGCCGCGGGGGGCGACGCGTGACCAGGAACTGGGGATCCACCCCAGTTGACGTCTGATACCCAACGGAGGTCAGAATGCCTGGAACGACCACCAACCAAAATCTTCTCGACTGGGTTGATAAGTGGGCCGAAGTGCTCGCTCCCGACTCGGTCTATTGGTGCGATGGCAGCCAAGAAGAATATGATCGATTTGCCGATTCGATGGTCGAACAAGGGACACTGATCCCGCTAAACGACGAAAAGCGACCGAACAGTTTCTTAGCTCGCTCCGACCCCGGTGACGTCGCTCGGGTTGAGGACAGAACATTCATCTGTACCGATGATCCGGAAGATGCCGGAGCTAACAACAATTGGCGAGAACCAGAGTTAATGCGCGGTGAGATGTTGGATTTGTTTCAAGGGTCGATGCGCGGACGAACCATGTTTGTCGTCCCGTTTTCTATGGGCCCGCTTGGTTCTCCAATCGCACACATCGGTGTTCAACTCACTGATTCGCCCTATGTCGCAGCTTCAATGCGGATTATGACGCGCATGGGACAGGGCGCATTGGACGCTTTGGGCGACGACGCTTGGGTGCCTTGCATCCACTCTCTTGGCGCTCCTTTGCTTGCAGGCGAACAGGACGTGCCATGGCCCTGCGATGCAGAAAATAAATACATCGTGCATTTCCCTTCCACGAGAGAAATTTGGTCCTACGGTTCGGGCTACGGAGGGAACGCCCTTCTAGGCAAGAAGTGCTTTGCTCTTCGCATAGCGTCAACGATGGCGCGGGACGAGGGCTGGCTTGCCGAGCACATGTTGATTGTCGGAGTCACTCCACCCGGCGGCGAAACCAAATATGTCGCGGCAGCTTTTCCTTCAGCTTGTGGCAAGACCAACATGGCAATGATGATTCCGTCACTTCCAGGATGGAAAGTCGAAACAATTGGAGATGACATCGCCTGGATGAAATTTGGGTCAGATGGCCAGCTGTACGCCATCAACCCCGAAGCTGGTTTCTTCGGAGTGGCGCCAGGGACCGGTGAGGAGACCAACCCCAATGCTTTGGCGACCCTGTCCGGTAACTGTGTGTTTACCAATGTCGCGGAAACCGATGATGGTGATATCTGGTGGGAAGGCCTCAGTGACGAAGCTCCGGCCCGTTTGATTGACTGGAAGGGTCAAACTTGGACACCAGAATCTGAACATCCCGCTGCTCACCCCAACGCCCGTTTTACAGTGCCGGCATCTCAATGCCCTTCAATCGCACCTTCCTGGGAAGACCCAGCAGGGGTACCAATTTCAGCAATACTTTTCGGCGGCAGACGAGCAACCACAGTTCCCTTAGTGTCAGAGGCACTTAGTTGGGAACACGGAGTATTTCTCGGATCAGTCATGTCTTCTGAGAAGACCGCTGCTGCTGCAGGAACCGTCGGTCAAGTTCGTCGAGACCCATTCGCGATGCTTCCATTCTGCGGCTACAACTTTGGTGATTACTTCCAACACTGGCTAGACATCGGAAATCAGCCAGGCGCCAATCTTCCAAAGCTTTTTTACGTGAACTGGTTCCGGAAAGACGAAGAAGGTCGATTCATTTGGCCTGGTTTTGGCGAGAACGCAAGGGTTCTGAAGTGGGTGTTGGAACGGATAGCAGGGTCAGCCGATGCAATTGAGACTCCAATCGGAATGGTGCCTAGAACCGAAGATCTAGATGTCTCGGGCTTAGGGCTCGGGTCCGAAGCGCTCGAAACTTTGCTGGCCGTCGACCAAGATGAGTGGCGAAACGAATTATCACTCATCGAAGAACACTACGAAGCGATCGGTGACAGACTTCCCAGCGAGATGAGAGTTCAACTCCAACGATTAGCTGAGCGTCTGGCTAGCTGACACTGCATGGTGAGTTAACGAGAGCTTTCTTATAACAGCAGCAAGGCTCGAATACCCAGGCCCATTATGAATAGCCCTCCCCAGCCGTATAGGGCATGCAAATGTCGGCTCATCTGGTTTCTGTAGCTGTAAAGAACTGCCACGGTGACTGCAGAGAGAACTCCGTAGAACACATGGAATGACTCAGCGTTTCCTTCGCCAGCATTGAGGTAGCTAGCTGCGAGGGTTACTTGAACAAAAACCCAGATTTGGACAACGGCTGTCAGTCGCCACAGCAACTTACTTTTGAGTTTCGGAAACCGGATTGCCGCCAACGACCACGTACCAGTTGCTCCATTCCCTATCACGAGCACCCAGCATGCAAGCAGGTGAAGCTTGCCGAGCATCAACGTCTCAATTCGTTTGGTCCGCGAGTAGGTGCAGAAACATCGTCAAGTTCTGCGCGTCGCTATGGCCATCAATGAGCTTCAACTCAGCCGGATTTTTAGCCGAATCATCCGTCATGGAAACGACATCGAGAGCTCTGAGGAGCCCCACAGGCGCGCCTTGATCGACCAAAGTCGCAACGTCTCGGCCTATATGGCGACCTCGAAGTCCGCGTTCTTGGATAAGCGAACGGATGATTATGCGAAGAATTGCACACGCAGAAGCGGGTGATAGTTCAATTATCGCTTGCGCTTCGGCATAGAGAGGAACAAGGTTGCTAGGCAGACCCGATGGCGCTGCCCCAGGTTCGAGTTCACGTTCTGATGTCAGGCGACCGCTCCTACATCACGTAGTTTGACAATGTCGTCAGGATCGTAACCTGCTGATCGTAGGACTTCATCAGTGTGTTGTCCTGGATGAGCCGGTGGTCCTTGAATCGTCTCCTGTGTCCTGCTGAACCGGGGAGAGGGATTTGGCTGAGTGACGCCCGCCACCTCTGTGAATACCTCCCGGTGTCGGTTATGTGGATGGTCTGGCGCTTCAGCCAATGTCAATACGGGGGCGAAACAGACATCTGTGGCGTCCATTATTTCGCACCATTCGTCTCTCGTCTTCGTCATGAACACTGCGGTTATACGTTCCTTCAAGTCGGGCCATGAGGTTCTCACCATTTGCGAGGCAAAGTCTTCCTCCTGGTCGAGTCCTGTTAGACGTAATAGCTCAGAATAGAACTGAGGCTCAATGGAGCCAATCGATATGTATCGACCATCGGCACATTCATATACATCGTAGAAGTGGCTACCGGTATCAAGCAGATTCGTTCCGCGTTCATCGTTCCAGATACCTAGAGCTCTCATTGAATGGAACATGGCCATAAGACTGGCTGCTCCGTCGATCATGGCAGCATCAACCACCTGGCCTTGTCCTGATCGCTGGGCCTCCACTACTGCACATACCACCCCAAATGCCAGCAGCATGCCTCCTCCTCCAAAGTCACCGACGAGGTTGAGTGGCGGCACCGGTGCTTCTCCTTGGCGACCGATCGGCTCGAGGGCCCCTGCCAGCGCTATGTAGTTGATGTCATGTCCGGCAGCCATCGCATAGGGGCCTTCTTGGCCCCACCCTGTCATGCGTCCAAAGACAAGTCTGGGATTACGGGCGAGACACTCTTCGGGGCCGAGCCCAAGACGTTCCATGACCCCTGGCCGGAAACCCTCGATAAGGGCATCGGCGGTCTCGATAAGCCGTAAAACAACCTCTACTCCCTCAGGATTCTTAAGATCAACCCCAATTGACGACCGCCCTCGTGCGAGGACGTCAATCGGCGGATTATCCGAATCGATACCTGAGACGTTCCCCGCACGGTCGATTCTGATCACCTCGGCGCCCATGTCGCTGAGCATCATCCCGCAAAACGGTCCCGGACCAATGCCTTGAAGTTCTATTACGCGGATTCCTTGAAGCGGACCCATACCAATCTCCCTACGTATTTCACAAACAACCTAGTGCTTGGCTACAGCATGTCCCAGATGACCGGCACTCTCACCACAGTTGGTCAAGGTTGCGTTGTTCGGAGGTTCTGTCATATTCCAGAGCGTCGAAATCATCGGTAGCTGTCGCCTCTAACATTTGACCTGCAGATGGCACGTCACCTGGACGTATCTGGTTATCGGCGTCCCATAGACCAGAACGGACTAAGGCTTTCGAACATTGGAAATACGCTCGATCAACTTTTACTTCAACCACCGTTTTGGGCGATTTTCCGTCAATGGTGAAAGTCTCAAGCAAGTCTGATGAAACCGAAATAGAAGCTCGACCATTGATACGCATTGTTTCCCCTATTCCGGGGACTAGAAACAAAAGAGCTATTCGGTTATCGCTAAGGATGTTCCGCAACGTGTCCAACCGGTTATTTCCTCTTCTGTCCGCGAAGTGAATGGTGTTTCCATCAACAACGCGAACGACACTGCCATTCTCACCCCGTGGCGAACAATCAAGGCCATCGGATCCAACAGTCGCCACCGCCATAAACGGTGCCGCCTCAATGAAGGCCCGATATTCCGGGTTGAGATGCGTTATTTCCTTGCTGATCGACCGCGGTGTAGCTGCACCATAGAGCGAGTCAAGCTGAGCTATGTCTGTGATTACGTTTTCTGAAGTCAATTTGCCCGTTCCACCAATCTCTGGAAGTCAGCTAAATAATGACCCCACAACGGTTCAGGAATGTCGTGGCCCATTTGATCATGAATCACTAATTCTGCGTCGGGAATTAGAGCTGCAGTTGCTTCTCCTCCGTCTAGCTGAACCAGTGGGTCAAGTCGGCCGTGGACGACCATCGATGGAGTCGTGACCATAGGAAGTTGTTCTGCTCGCGAACCAGATGCCAGGATCGCCAAAAGTTGCCACGTCTTCCCCTGAGGGTGGTAGCAGCGGTCGTAGGCGGCCTCTTCAAGGGAGCGGGCCCAACTTTCTTCATACAGTGACCCGCTATGAAGTCGCCGACCTGCAATGGCGCTATTCACGACATCTTCCCGATCATTGCCGACCGACACTAGTTGGGCAGCTGACTCAGGAGTTGATTGACCAACACCAGGTTCTCCAGTCGTCGACATGACCGTAGTCATCGAACGAAGCCGGTCAGCGTGATCAATCGCCAACGTTTGAGCGATCATCCCACCCATCGACATTCCCCACACATGTGCTCGCTCGACATCCAGTGCATCAAGAACAGTGACGCAATCCGCCGCCATATCAGACAGGTCATAGGCGGCGTTGAAGCCCTTGACTGAGCGATCTTTGGACCAGCTATCTATCAACGCTTCCATGTTGGGCGGGTCGCCTGAAGTTTTTGATGACATTCCGACGTCACGGTTGTCCATTCGAATCACATAGAAACCGGCGTCACAAAACTTCGTAACCCAGTCGGGTAAAAAATTTATTAGCTGGCTCCCCAAGCCGTTAATAAACAAGACAGCAGGATCGG